>Ga0070740_10000283_pt1 | contig 129015 bp, 138 predicted proteins | sample Coa_R2_FD_67286 | JGI IMG/M metagenome (GOLD analysis project Ga0070740, IMG submission 67286) | Surface soil microbial communities from Centralia Pennsylvania, which are recovering from an underground coalmine fire - Coalmine... | ecosystem: Environmental > Terrestrial > Soil > Unclassified ... | reverse complement strand
AACTCCAAGGATTTCAAGTACTGTCTTTATTCTCTCCCATATGTCCTGCCTCAGCCTCATGACTGCCGCAAATGCATATTGCACATTTGCGCGCTGGCTCTTTTCGACTATCGTATCAATCTCCTCGGGACTGTCTGTTACAAGAGGGACTACAGGGTTGATGTTGACGACACACCTGACACCGCGGTCGACAAACTTTTTGATTACATCAAATATTCTATCTGCCGGCGGTGTCCCGGGTTCTATTACGCGCCTTACCTTTTCATTACATGTAGTGATTGACCATGCAATGCAGCAGTTATCAGAATAAGAGCTGTGGAGGTCAAGGTCCCTTTCTATAATGATTGATTTGGTAAATACACAGTACGGAACACCGTATTTTTGAAGGACCTGTATGCATTTTCTTGTCAGCCCATACTTCAGCTCTGCAGGCTGGTAAGCGTCAGTGGCAGAAGAGATCATGACCGGATCGATATATTCCCGTTTCCATGACTTTAGCTCCTTTTCCAGTATATCGGGGGAGTTTATCTTTGCATATACCTTGTCGTAAAACTCCGGGGACCACTCATAGGTGGCATAGCAATAGCCGCAGCGATGCTGGCAGCCCTGGTAGGGATTAATGGTCAGTCCCTCGTATCCTCTGACTGAGAATGGATGGATAATGGATTTGCTTATCTTGGCCTGAGTTTCAGGAGCAGTATTGCAGTACCACAATGTTAATTGTCTCTGCAAGCTTTCCAGATCTATTGTAATAAGGTATGAAGTACCGATGGGAGAGGGGGTAGGGTAGCTTGCATATTGCGAGCTTTACTAGAATATGGATCGAACTAGGAAACTGGCTCGCTGAAACCAGAGCAAGTCTAGTAGGTATTAAAGGAAGATGGCATAAAGTCCAACTGTGTCAAGTGTATCAGTAGTGCTTCCTGAACGGTTGCTTCAAATGGTAGAGGAAGAGCAAAGAAAGAGAAATCTGCCTGACCTGCAACAAACTATCAGGTTCATTCTTGCCGACTACTTCCGCGACAAGTATCAAAGACAAGTGCGCCAGAAACTAGGCAAATGAAGAATGAAGCAACCAGATTCGCCTCTAATCAGCTCACCAGCTTTCAACCTTGAGTCCAGGCACTCTTTCAAAATGCTTCACATTTCGTGTAACAAGAGTTTCGCCATTTTTTAGCGCGATGCTTGCTATGAATAGGTCGCGGTCACCGATAGAGGAACTACGCAGCTCGCTGTAAAGCCTGCCCCACAACAACGCCGACTCTTCGTCAAGTGTCAACACTGAAAAATCCCTGATGTATTCTCTAGCGCGTTCTATCGCGTCCGTTCTTCCAGATTTGTACGAACCTGCAAAATACTCTGCCGCATTGATGATCGTCGTATTGGCAAATTCATTATTCCCGTAAAGCTGCTGCATCTTCCTTACTGCTTTGTCATCCTTTCTATCAAGATCAATCAAGAAATCAGTGTCCAGGCAAACCACATCGGGTCACTGTACCTTTAACTTGAAATTGCGTTTGAGATCCTTTGTAACAGTTCTGATACTCTCTGCGGTCTCTTCATCTAGCGGCTCTCTATCTTGAAGCGAAGCGAGTATCCTTGCAGGGTGCCCTCGTGGAAACGTCCTCAATATTACATCAGAAAAAGACTCGCCTTCCCTCTTCTGGGCCTTCAATATCTTGTAGGCTTGCTCAGATATCATTATTGATATGCTGGCCATCAAATATTACATATATATTACATATATTTAAATATACTAGCAGAAACCCATCGGTGGATTTCCAACCTTCACTACAGCTCTACATCGCGGGTCCTAAAGTTTTTGCGGAATTCCTTGCTTGCCTGTTCAATACTGCCTGCAAGCTCTGGGGAATGCATCTCGCCCATCATTTCAAGCAATCTTCTGGCGCTTCCTTTGTTTTCAGTAAGCCGGAGAATGACATCTGTAAATGATTCTCCTTCTTTCTTGGAAGCCTTTAGTGCCTGATATGCTTCGTCTGTGATCGAAAGCGTTCTTGTAGGCATAGCAGTATACAATACACACGTGTGTGTATTATTTATTGTAAGCCAAATGGGAGCATTTCTTTGGTTGAGTGCCTTACCTACAATACCGTCTCTATCCTGCTGACCGTAAAGCCATCCTGACAAACAGAAGGGTCTGAGAACAGTGTCTACATAGGCACAGGGTTTGCCAGAATGGCCGTACCCGGTATGGACTAGGCTAAAACTCTGGTTCACAGGGTTAAACCCAACCCAAAAGTAATTACTCAAGCTGCCTACTTATATTCCGGAGATATGCATGACACCCCTCGGGCAGGGATAAATAGCAGGCTACCACTATATTCAAGTTGGTCAATCATCTGCAATCAATCGAACTAACAATTCGATTTGCCGCACCCACGCTAATTCGCACACTTTTTGTAAAACATCGAAAATTAGTCAGCCCAATACCGGTTATAGCAAGAGCATAAAAACGCCTACTTTTGTATAGTTATTATGAATATGCTCTCAATTTACACCAAAGTATTGTGGTATTCTGCCATCTTCACTATTTTTTACAAGTATTATCCGATACTTATCAGCCAATAAGTAATTCTAAAATGCAAAGATATCGGGCTTTTGCACATGATGCGCGGCTCGCAGAGGTCCCGTTCCTTGGAGGCCTGACCGAATTTCAGAGCAGTTTGGAGCTTTTCGAAAATTTGCCGCTATCTCGGTTAAAGATGTCGAAACACCCATTGCGCGGCAATGACTTGTATACACATGAACTTGCCCAATCTATTCTCCGTATTGGACTTTTGCAACCAATTGTCGTAAGGCCTGCTGATGATAATTGCTATGAGGTTGTGGCAGGAAATCGTAGATTCACAGCATGCAAAAGTCTTGGATGGGAAAAAATCCAGTGCAGAATAGTAGACGTAAATGATAAAGAAGCGTTTGAGCTGTCGCTTGTGGAAAATATTCAACGAATGACTCTAAACCCTGTTGAAGAAGCAGAGGCGTACAAAAGATACGTAAATGAATTTGGTTGGGGAAGCGTCAAAGACTTGGCGTCCAGGCTTGAGAAAAGCAGCTCGTACATATCAAAGCGTACAAGGTTGCTTGATTTTCCGGCTTTTATTGTTGATAAAATAAAATCAGGAGAGATAAACCCCAGCATGGCTGAAGAGTTGGCTAGGCTTGACAGCGAAAAGAAGCAGTGTGAGCTTGCTTCTCTGGTGTGTTCAAATCGCATCTCAGTTAGCAATGCCCGGTCTATAATCCAGAAAGCCAGTTGCAATAAAGAAATTGAGGAGAGTTTTTTCTTGAATTCGTATTCATGTGGCAGTGATTCTTCTAAAGCGAATTTAAGGTCGGTAAAAGCATTCTCTAAATCAATAGCGATATTGCAAAATGCAATGAATGATCTAGCCAATGTAATGGAGGGGCTTGAGGGAAAAAATTGGATAGCGTATGAAATGCTATTGCAGCACAAAAATGCGCTAAATTCTGAAATTGATGTCTTGATTAGGCAGAGAAAAAGGCTGCTAAAATGCCGATTTCTGCGGTGATGCAGAGCAGAATATTTCGGTACCGAAAGTTTTTCGATCGATTTTTAGACAGGGATTTCTGGAAGTCATGAACAACTTCGGAACAAAATAGTAATGCTGTTGTACAAAGTCGATATTGGCTGCCTGATATTCGGCTGATGAAATCCTAGGAAAATTCTGTAACTATCTAGTCAACTTGGCTTCCATCTTCGCTTGTACCATCGAAGCGACCTGCCATGATATGTTTTGCATTCGCAAATCTATCGGGTAATGAATTGCTAACGCATAAAAAGCAACTATAAATTTGAGTTTATTATCATTACCTAGTATGAAAGATGTACCTATAGATGGAGAAGCCGCAAAGACTGCGACAGAAGAGACCAAATGCGAAATAATGCCGATCTGGGAAGTTCTCGGCAAGAGGTGGTCTCTGCTTATACTGAAGAATCTCAGTACAAAAGAAGTAATACGCTTCAATGAGTTAAAGAAGAGCCTGAATGGAATCAGCAGCACTGTCCTTTCAGAGAGGCTGCTTGACCTTGAGCGCAATGGGTTAGTAAGGAAAAAAATCTATGCGGAGGTGCCTCCAAGGGTTGAGTACAGTCTAACCATGCAGGCAAGAGAGCTTGAGACAATTTTAAAGGAGCTCAATAGATGGTGCGGCCGCTGGAAAGGTCCGGCTAGAAGGCAAGAGGAACAAGTAGTTGCTTCTCCGCAGGAAAGGAAAAAGCTGTCTAGAGGATAACCTCGACATTAAAATTCGCCGACCTAAACCGCCATAGGATAGGCCCACGAATCACAACAATGGCGCTCATTGATAGCACTAGCAAGTGTGACAAATAGCTGCTATCTACAACAATAATTATTTGTATTTAATACCTCTGATGCCGGATTCTGGTAAGTTGTCCAAGCCTTTGCGAGATGCTATGAGGAAATACCCACTATGAGTAAAGCAGAATTATACAACTGGTCCAGTAATCGAAAATTCAGGATAATATCTTGGCCACAAACCCATTTTGTCAAGATACTAACGAGGCTTTGTAGACTTTTTGTTTGGCCTATTATTTGATCAAAAACCTTACATTCAACGCGCTGCTACTTTGGGCGTTGATTGATGGATGTATCCCTCGTTGTTATGCCCTTTGCCGGCGTTGAACGACCGTCTCTTGGAGTCAGTCTTCTAAAATCAGGTTTGAGCAGGTCTGGCTTTTCATCTACAATTCATTACTTTAATCTAAAATTTTCGAAAATTGCAAGCTCTTACATGTACAGAAAAATATCACACTACGAATATGCAGATTCCCTTATTGGCGAGCTAATTTTTGCTCCCTTCGTTGCTAATTGCAATGCTTGGTCTGAATCCTTTCTTGTGGAAATTCTAACGGATATTCTCTTGGTACATGATGTCAGCTTCGAGCAAATAACCGAATTGGCTGAACTTTCACACACTCTTCAATTGCTCATTCCTTCTTTTCTGGATGATTGCGTGAAACAAATTCTCGCGGACAACCCAAAAATTATTGGATTCACAAGCACTTTCCATCAAACTTGCTCATCGCTTGCAGTAGCCAAGTTGCTCAAGAAGCAAGCAGACGTGCCGATAATATTTGGTGGCGCTAATTGTGAGGGGCAGATGGGTCATGCTATACTTGCTAATTTTGATTTTGTAGACTATGTATGTTCCGGTGAAGGAGATATTGCATTTCCCTTATTCGTTGGAAATTACTTGAAAAGTCAGTCAGAATCTTCAGAAATAAATGGAATCATATCTAGGTACTCTGATGAGTTGCACATCAATATGACAAGCCCTGTTATGGAAATGAATTCGTTGCCTTATCCAGATTTTCATGATTTTTTTAGAGAATTAGAATATATCGCAAAAGACACAGATCCAATGTTGTCAGTCGAAACATCTAGAGGATGCTGGTGGGGAGAAAAGTTTCAATGCACTTTTTGTGGACTAAATGGATCCACCATGAAGTACAGAAGCAAATCATCAATTAGAGCATTGGAGGAAATCAAATTCCTAAGTACACAGTACGGGGTGCGAACATTTCAAATAGTAGACAACATCTTGGACATGAAATACTTTAACGAATTCTTCCATATGCTCTCGGAAGTAGAACCTAGTCTTGATCTCTTTTATGAGACAAAGTCAAACCTGTCAAAGAATCAACTTCAAATATTAAAGAAAGCAGGAGTAAGCTCAATCCAGCCAGGCATTGAGAGTTTCAGTTCTGCGATACTCAAGCTGATGAAAAAAGGTGTGAGCGCCATTCAGAACATACAGACCCTCAAGTGGTGTACAGAACTCCAAATCTTTCCATATTGGAACCTGCTGTGGGGCTTTCCTAATGAACCTGAACACGAGTATGAGAGAATGGCTATACTAGTTGAAAAATTAGTTCATTTATATCCGCCCACTTGGTTCGGCAGAATAACTCTGGATAGATTCAGCCCATATTTTGTGAATTCAGTAGAACATGACATAACAAATGTCAGGCCTGCTTTGCCATATAGATATGTGTATCCCGGCTTGGACATCAAGGAATTGTCGAAGATATCTTACCACTTTGATTTTGATTACAGTGATTGCAGATATCCTGAACGTTATACTGAAAAGCTGCAATCAAAGCTGAGATTTTGGCAGAATTTGTGGTCAACGCATGGTAAGAATAATAGCAATGTACCATCACTTACCTATTCGTGGCTTTTTGATAGAGCCATAATCATAAGAGATACTAGGCCGTGTAGAGTGTCAGAGTTCTTTACAATGGAAGATCAATCAGCTTTTATTTACGAGATCTGCTCAAGCCTGCACAGCTTGGGCAGTATTATTGAAAAAGCAAGATCAAGGTACCAATCCATCGAGAATCATGAAGTAGAAATGATCTTATCCAAAATGGTAGGGAGTAATCTGGTCATTCAAGAGAACGATTCTTACCTTTCCTTGGCTACTCCCCTCAATCCAAAGTAATGCAGAGCCTTGAACAGATTCTAGATATCGCAGCAAATACTAAAATTATTGTAAACATTCCAGTTTTTCGTGGAGATTTTCTAAAATGACTATATTTATATAGTTCTTTCTAAAATTAGTAGTAATGGCAGCTCGTTCTACGGATGATTTTGCAGCACAGGTAAATAAGCTGATAGAGAAGTCCAAAGATGGCATGTTTCTGGGCAATCTTAAGATCAATGCAGAAGAAACATTGAGAGATGAGGGGATAACTGATCCTAGAATAGTCAATTATATCTTGACGATAGTACGAGCTTATACCCAAGAGCCTGTAGGAGAAAAGGAATTACTGGGAGAAGGAAAACATGTCAAAGGAGGGGCAGCATTCTGGCCAATTTAAAAGTCCCTCATTTTTTATGAAAAGCACAAAAGTTTATGATGATTTTAGTTCGAACGCAAGATACATCAGATCCAAACTCAAAGAACAGCTCGCGACCAGTAGCAATGATCTTCGTCCATTGATGGAATACTACCTTTCTGATCGTCTCCAAATATTTTCGACAAAGAATGACCATTTTGATCCGCAGTATGGCATACCAGTACCTTACCTAGTTTACTGGTTTGCAGAAGCATTCCAGTACTACGACGTGTCTATAGTAGACCAACTGGCACTTTCGCTTATGTATGCGACTGCTTTTTGCTGCATTAGAGATGATCTTGTTGATGGTCGACCCACAATAGGCCACATTAATTCAAATTACAGCGATCATGCATATGTTGCCCTTGCAAATTTGTTCATGTCTAAATTTCTAAAGATCTTTAGATCAATGTTTCCGAAGAAGTCGGTCTTTTGGTATTACCTTGTCAATTCTCTTGATTATTGGTGGAACCACGAGTATTGGAGCCGCATGTTCTTGCTTGCAGGCAATAAGAACTACCCGTCTGGTTATTTTATGTCCAGAGGGTTTCTTTCGCAAGCATCCGGATATATGGTCGGTATGGCGTTGCCACCATTGTCTGCACTGGCAATCAAAGCGAAGCAAAAAAATGGCGAATTCAAACACATAAAGAATTTTCTTGTAAATTATGCCATGGGCTACAAGATAGTCGACGACCTAAGGGATTGGAAGCAAGATTTGAAGGAAGACTGCCCTCAATCAACTGTGATAAACCATGCACCGGCATTCATTTCAGTTCTTGGAAATAAAATGACCGAAAGGGAAATAAATGCAGCATTTTATAACCAAGAATTCACGAAGTCAGTCTACCGAACTATTCTGAAGTTTTATTCCAGAGCAATGAAAGAAATCATGAGATATCCTTCGGCATTATACTTGAAACAATACATGGGAGACCAGATTGAATATTTCAACAGAGAAGAACAATATTTGCTGGCACATCAAGAAAAGTTTAGGTCATCAATTCTGGACTTTTCGATAGAACTTGGCTCTTCTTTGTCTACCAGACAATAATCAAATCATCCAGAATTTAGTATAATTCAATTTAATTTGCATGCAGTATTCACCTTTTTTACCTGCTTGGCACATCCCTGAAAGATGTGGTGAAACTGTTCAGACCAAAAACTGACTCGAAACCAGTGATAGAAATATCTGACTCAATATTATATTATGTTATATTAGATGAGCCTAGTCGAGTAAAACCTTGGATGTCGGAATCGCCTATGGAACGTGACAGGCGTAATGCCTCTGCCAACAATGTTTTGCCTATGGCTCATCCTTTGCCGTGATATCCTCTTTTCTTGCCTCTTTTCATAGTCATCGGGCAAACTGGATATAAGGTCCAATGCATTGCTGTTGATACTACTAATTGCATCCTCCGTATGGGCTTTGGCCGATGCGATCGTTGCTGCTGCAGCTGCGTATCTTGCCGTCATGCCTTCAAGTTGGCGTGATTTCCAATTCTGTTTCTTATCTTTTGCAAGCTCATCTGCAAGTGCCATAGTCTTTTTCTCATCGTCTGAATTCCAGAGCTCAAAGTCTGAAATAGAGAATGACTTTGTATCATCGCCATCGGCTGATTTTAGTGAGCTGATTTTTGTGTTCAGAACAATATCCACTAAACGCGATATCGCACAGGACATATCCCTGAATGAGATGACAATTTTTCTTGTATCTAGATCGATATTGCTAGATAGAATTAGGACATTTTCATCTTCAGGACAGGAAAGATCCTCAAAGACCTTGGCCCATTCATTAAACGTGCCACCAAATTTGACTCCTAAATATTTCATGCATTCCATGCCTATCCTCATATGCAAAACACCCATTGGATGTACGCCGTAGCGATATCTGCCACTGTAGAGATCACATTCACGCATTGATGAGAAATTGGTTTTATAGTACAGATCCAGCAAAGGCTTTGTAACACAATAAAGAGCAATGCCGTATGATGGCCCTATGTTCATGTAACCCAAAATCGAAGCCAAGCTTTCTTGGAATATCGCCTGATCGGTCCAATAATCTAGAGCAAAAGTGTCAAATGCCACAGAGACCTGCTGGCTTTTCGCACTGGCTTTGTTGTCAATTTCTTGCGTCTCATATGGTTTGCTACCGTTCCCCTGAAACAGTTTTTCACTAACCGCATCAAGAAGATCGTTGACTACCAGATGATCGCCTGATTCGACGTCGTAATAACCATTAATGATTTCATGACCTCCGACCTCGTGACCTAAAAGTGGCCAGTATGCTGGCCAGTCTACATATATTTTGCTAATGCTGATAAATGTAGCCTGCAACTGCCAGTAAGCTAGTAATTCACGGGAAGGCGGAACAGTCAGAATGATGGACCTTCTTTTACTTATGCTACAGATCGGCAAGACCTCGCCTTGATTTGGTGGCAATATTTTTCCATCTATGTATAAAAGATGCAAATCCTGAATTATTTTTTTTATGCATTCTAGGTACAATTTATTGTCTTTATAGTCATCAGACGTATGTTGTAGAATACTTTGAAAGCAAAGGTGCAGAAAACCAAGCCCAGGTTCTCCGCTTTCATCAACATTGAATTTATCGCTGATCGTAAAAGAACCCCAGTCGCTTTCAGTGTGTAGCCTGATGATGTTGTATAGCGGGCGAATCAGAATATCATGTGCATGGGGGTACTGTTTTCCAAAATCCTTTCCGCACATGTTAATTGTTTCGAGTGCATCTTTCAGGAATTGGTATCCTTTCAATCTAAAGTTGGTCCATTCATCGGGCGTTGGCTTGTGGCATTCCTGTTTTCCATTAAAGCAACATGGTTGGTAATTTTTTGGAAAAGGATTGTCTTCCATGAAACTCCTAATTCTATTCTTGGTTGCAGATAGCAAGGCACACTTTTGTATTTCGGCAGATGATAGAACAGCCATCAAGCCCTCATCAGCATATCCTGTATTGTATTACAGAATGATATAAGATCTTCGAACAATGTGAATGCAAATGAATTGTCAGCAATAGCTTTTAATCACTCCTCGCTTGCATTGTTATATCTGTCCACCTTCTGAGCTTCTTCAAGAACCTCATCAAGATATTGTCGGTACTCAGTATCGCTCATTGTAAGATCAAATCCAGTCCTATTCTCCAATGATTTAACATACTTTTTTGAAATTGAAATGACCGTATTTGTTAGCTCAATATCCCTATTTGCCCTGCCTATTGTGTCTATGAACCCAGATTTATCCAAATAATTGCGGATCATTTTTCTTATTCCTATATCGGCGGAAAAAACGGCAGAAGAGTATATTCCGGAAACAAAGAGGGATGCGCCAAGAGCGACAAAAGCGTACGATACTGCTCCAAGCGGGGGCAGTGCACCAAATGCCAAGTTTGCAGAAACTGCGGCGTACAATATAGATATGCCAATGGCAGTAGTACGCAGCGACTCCTTGAATTTTGCAGCCTGGCCACCCTCAATATTTTTGCTTATTTTGAGGAAGACAAAGCCAAGCAAAAATCCCTGTCCGATAATCGCTGCAATGCCTGTGAGTCTGAAGCCTATCAAGCTAGTGTCAAATGGTCCGTTTGTATTTGGAGTAAATACAATTACTGAACCAAGAATTATGCTGGCTAGTGATCCTATAATTAGCAGCCAGAATAAAGGCTTGCCAATTGACTGAGAATAGCTTCTCAGCAGCAATGCAGAACCGGTCCAGATAAGAAATCCCCAAGCAGGTGTCATCAAGTATGGAACGGCAAGAAGAATCTGAATAAATTCAGGTAGACTCTGAAGAGACGGAAACTGAGGATGAGATTGACTTGTAACTACTACCGGAAATCTATCAAACAAGATTATACTTTGTGATAGGATTGTCATAGATAATATCAGAGCCATCAACACTGATGATATAAGAAAAAAGAGAGATACCCAATTTCTCCTATTCTTAGGAATTATGCGAAACCACTGAATGAATTTGTAAGAAAGGAAACCAAGAAAGCCAGCTCCAGTGAAGTAACTGAGCACCATAATGCCCAAGAGCGACAGAGTGTGATATTGCATAAAGATAACTTCTTCAAATAATATTACTCCAAGCAGTCCACTGAGACTAAACTGAATTGCCCGCATGACTTTTGGTGTTCCTGCAAGCAAGGCGGATAAGTGGCGAGAATTGCTGATTCTGTCAGTCTGATCAATGCAAATGCGGAGACCCATAACAATGGCTATTATAGTTATAATAGAGAAGGCGATTGTTCTAACACTTGTCGGAATGATAGGAGTCATAAAATCGGCGACATTGCTCAGAACAGAATCTATAGTTATAGCTGCAAGAAGAGTTATGATTGCTATCCGCTGAGAGGATGGGCGTTCAGTTTCTGAGCTTATCACATACCTAGTTCTTGATGCAAATCATCAAGATAAGTATTCTCATGCTACGACATCTTCTCACTAATTATTTTCTGAAGATATCTTTACCACATATTTCCTCGGTTCTGACATTTAGGCGTGTATATTTTGACCGATGTACCTAGTGCCATACGACAAGCAGACCTTGGAGTTTTGCAATTTCCATAAAGATATTTTATCCCTTTAACGTCAAGCTAGATAGCACAAAAATGGAGATAGGAATCATCGGGCTTGGGATGATGGGCTCTGCAATAGCGGCAAGATTAACCAAATGTGGCTATGGGATTTCTGTCTATAACAGAGATAAGTCAAAGATAACACATCTCTCAAAGATGGGTGCCCATGTGGTTGAAAGCCCAAAAGAGATTGCAAACAGAGCCGATTTGGTAGTAATATGTGTTACAGACTATGATGCGACAAGAGAGGTCTTGTTTGGCAAGGGTGGAATCAAAGAAGCAGAAGCTGACTCGAATTTGGTAATTGCAAACATGGGTACAATTTCTCCTTTGCAATCAAGAAATTGCGCGGAAATTCTTGAGCAAATGGGCATAGAGATGCTGGAAATGCCCGTAATGGGTGGACCGGCAGCTGCAGAGACAGGTGAGCTAGTACCGATTGTTGCTGGCAGTGAGAAGGCATTCAAAAAAGCTAGGCCTATCATTAAAAAGCTAGGGAGCCCTATCTTTTACGTCGGTCATAAGATAGGTACTGCTAGCACTATCAAGCTTGCAATGAACTTGAACATTGCCCTGATTGCAGCTGCAGTATCAGAAGGAATTACCCTTACAAGAAGTGCCGGAGTGGATCCACAATTGTTTCTCAATGTGCTCAACTCTACCTATTTCAAAACAGGCCTGAGTGAGAAAAAAGGTCCCAAGATGCTGCAAGGAGATTTCCGGCCGTCCTTCCATCTCAGGAATATGGTCAAGGACCTAGAGCTTGCTGCAAGTACTGCTTTGAGCGAAGGCATCTCTCTGCCCCAAACTGTTCTTACCCAGCAGATTTACCGGGCTGCAAACAACAGCGGCTATTCTGAACTTGACTATACCTCTATTGTTGATTTTCTTTCAAAAGTGAATGGCCTGGATAGGCGGCAAGTCAAGTAATCGATAGTTTACAAGTTAATCAAACCGCATCCTTGCATGGTTAGTTCTAAATGCAGAATATAGCAGGCTAAATTACAAACAAGTTGGTAGCGGTAGTAATCAGGAGAGAAAATTAAGAGCGATTGCAACATCAGCTACTGCACTATCACAACCAGAAATCTATTTTGAATCATCTTGATATGTCTGTATGATGAGGGGAAAAGGAGTTGAGCCACCAGTAAGATGGGCAAATTTTGATCTACTGTTTATGGGCTGGAGGATATCAGCTCTGATGGCTCGATTCTCTTAATCAAATCTATTCTGTCAAAATCTCTATCAAATGAGACCAGGTTTGTTACCTTGTTTGCAGTCATTGTTGAAACCACCAGCGCATCATCAAAATCAAGGTTGTATTTTTTCATAATTTTCAAAGCATCATTCAACATTTGCATATCTGGAACAAGGACTTTAATTTTTGATTGATCAATAAAGGCTAGAAAGTTCTTGGCTGGCTCCAGAGTAATACCCCTATGAGTCAGATGTATCAGTATTGCGTATAGTATAAAGTCTGAAATGAAACACTCTTGTTTTCCTTGTACCACTCCGAAAAAGAATTTTTCGCATTCGTCTTTTCTCTTGTCTTGCAGCTCAACTTCTAGGAAAATATTAGCGCCAACAAAACATTTCATAATGGGTCATTTTGCTTGCCATACCATCTTGCTTTCATGTTGAAGCTCCAAGGATGTCTTTTTACCCTTAAGATGAGCTAGGCCTCCTCCTATCAGATCAACAGGATTACCCTTTATCCGTTCATTCTGGACTGATTTTGCAGCCTCTCCCTCTTCTATCGTCCATTTTTTAATTGCAGCTTCCGCAGCTTTTTTTATTGAACCTTTAGAATAACCGAACCTTTTCATGGCTGTCTGCCGGAAGCTTTGTTCTAGATTTTTGTCTAGCTCTACCTTAATGACCATATGTACTTATGGTCATTGGTTCGCTTTATCTTTTTGCATATCCATCATCTGAAAACAACTCTCCTCATCAGTAACATTAGCATCTAGCTGTACAAATCCAAGATATATTGAAGATAACCCGTCATATCGTCTGAACACGCCGGAGCTATGCAGCCAAGCAAAGAATCATTCCATGCTGCTTCTTGTCTAATATAATCTAGCTGGGGAAAGTCTCTACAATCAATAATTCAAAAGTCTTGAGCTTGTTAATCAATGCTCGCAATTCGCCGTCCTTTATATTGCTATCATGCTTGCAGTCTGACTGTAAAAGAGCATGAGAAGAGAGATTGAAGCTGAAAATCATTAAAGAATTAAAGCAAAGAGATCAGGACGTTACCGTCTTTGCCTCACTGCCTGATATGGGCAGGGTGGGCGGCCTCGTTTCCTCTTTTCTGCAGCAGACCCTCAGAGCAGAGCTGGTTGCAGAGATATCATCAATCGAAAAACCTTGGGTGTCATATTCAAATGGAATAGTAAAAAGCATAATCGATACCTACAGAATATACTATGACAGCTCGCATCGACTTCTGGTATTCACAGGAGACACTCAGCCCCAAGAGCCAAGTGAACTTTATGCTCTCTGCAACACCTTTCTTGATTTTGCGCAATCAGCAGGAAATATCAAACTTGTCTATAGCGCCGGAGGATATTTGCGAGAACAGCTTGCCGGCGCCCCAAAGGTTTGCGGTGTCGTGAACAGGCCCGAACTCAAAAAACTACTGGACGAATCGGCCATTGAAACTGTAGGAAATGAAATCACCACCATAACCTGGTTCAACGGCCTGATATTGGGAATTGCCGCAGAGAGAGGAATAGACGGCATCGGCCTTTTCGGCGAAATTTCAGATACTGCCATCCCGCAGCCTCTGGCAGCCAAGAGCATAGTGGGCGCTTTTGCGAGGCTCCAAAAGATTCGGATTGACCTAAAGCCACTTGACGAGCAGTACGAATCTGTCATGGAGGACGTTCAGAAGCAGAAAAAAGAGCCCTCAAAGTTTGGGCCGGGAATAGGATAAAATTACAGAATGATGATCAAATTAAGATATAATTTTTCAGTGTGATCCTGCTGGAATTCTTTATTTGAAAAGACTAGAATCGAGATTAATGCCACAAAGGGGCTTTGTCCAAGTTCTTCTTAAAGAGAACATTTTGAATGAAAGCCTGATCGTCCGCAATATACTAAACCTCCCAAGGGGCAATAACAGGAAAAGCCTACTTTCCCAATGGTAACAAATTGTAGATAATCGTGCAGGAGAAGGCATGTTATATTATTGCAAACAACGCAGAGCTTGCCTATGGTAACGAGGAACGGTTATGCTGAGAGCTAAAGATGATTATTCTTGGTATTTATTTTGCGAAGGCTAACTATATATAGTATTTATATATATTATATACATATGCCAAAACCAGTCATGTTATCTGATGAAGCATATCGTGTGTTGAGAGATGCAAAAAGACCAGGAGAATCATTTTCCGATGTCGTCCTGCGCAAGTTTCCGAAGGGTGATCCTGCGAGAATTCTAGCAGCTGTAAAAGAAATCAAGCCGGATCTGGAGTTTTCCAAGAGCATAAAGGAAGCCAGAAAGGAGATGCGCAAGAACGTTAGAATGAAGGAAGTCATTTTCTGATGCCTTTCTGTGCTGACACTGATTTTCTAATTGACCTGAAGGATCATGATGAGAAAGCCATTAAAAAATTGGAGCAAATCCAATCAATGGGAGACATTGTAACAACTACTGCCATAACTGTTGCAGAATTTTATTTTGGAGCGTACAGGGCACGAGATAAAAAGAGTGCATTATCTGAAGCTGACAGACTTATTGAACCATTTGCTATATTGTACCTCGATTACGTGTCTGCCAAACTGTACGGTCAGCTAGGAGAGAAATTGCGGTCTAATATGCTAAACTCGTTTGACCTTTTTATAGCCAGCATTGCCCTTGCAAACAAACAAACGCTGCTCACCAGGAACATCAAACATTTTGAAAGAGTGCCCGGGCTTGCTGTCGAAAGCTGGTAATGGCAGTCAATCCATTTATTTCATTTATTTTAGAGGACCGCTGGCCGGTTGTCATACTTCAATAATTTGGCCCGGTCTACACTTTCCAAAGTATAGTACATAGCTTCTTACGCGAGAGTATAGACTGGTACATTATGCAGCTATCTAGTGCACAGGGGAGCCGGGTACTGCATCTGGCGCAGTCAAAAAGATGGGCTTGCCTTCAGGGCCATCTGCAGCCAAGAGCATGCCCATAGAAATTATATTGCCAATCTTGCGCGGTTCCAAATTTGTGCACACCACTACTGTTTTCCCGATGAATTCCTCGGGTTTGTAGAATGTAGCCCCTCCGACTGCCAGCTCTCTCTGTTCTGTTCCGATGTCGACCTTGGCCTTGAAGACTTTTTTCATGCCCGGGATGCTTTCCGCATGAACCACTTTGCCGACCCGAAGTTCTACTTTTGAAAATTCCTCAAATGTAATGTACGTTTTTTCAGGTGTTGGCTCGCTCATGATGCTATGCTAGCGTGTGGTGCTATTAAAATTGGTATTGGTCAAGTAAGTTAGGCTAACATTCTCCAATTGTCCTCAAAAGCAAATTGCATATGATATAATATCTCTGTCATGTAGGCCGCCACCTAGTTTGCACTAGATATACTGCTCTCCTTTTCCTGTTTTTGGCTGCCTGCCAGAGGCAGGCTAAAGCTAAACGTGGCACCGCTACCATCTTTGTTATTCATGCCCCAGATCTGCCCGCCATGGGCTTCAACAACATTTTTTGATATAAACAGCCCAAGGCCTGTCCCCTGGTCTGACTTGGTCGCAAACTTGGTAAAGAGCCTGGGAATCATATCCCGGTCTATACCGGTACCAGAATCCTTTACTCTTACTATTGCTTCATTATCCTTTTCATTCTTTTCTGCTGAAATTATTATCTTGCCGTGATCTGTGAACTTGACTGCATTCTTGACCAAGTTGGCCATTACCTCGTATATCCTTGTCCTGTCTGCCATCACAAAGATTTCTTTCTCTGAAGGCTCTGCGACTATCTCTACATCTTTTCCCGGAGGAATCTCGTGCTTCATATCCTTTGCTACATTCTTTATCTTTTCATTAAGGTCCACCCTTTCCTTGTTAAGCTTGAGTGTATTGCTTTCAATCCTGGTCACATCAAGAATGTCTGAAGTAAGCCTCTGCAAACGCAGAGCGTTTCTGCGCAGAGCATCAACCATTTCCGCTTTGCCGTTGCTGCCAACATCATTTGCCGTCATTTCCGACTCGAGCAGCTCAGAGTATCCAAGTATAGCCTGGGTGGGTGTTCTCAGCTCGTGAGCTGCTATGTTGATGAACTCTTTTTGCATTTTGTCGTGGACTTTTAGCTGCTCGTTGGCGCGCTGAAGCTCTGTCGTTCTTTCCGATACTGTACGCATCAGCCTTTTGTTCCATGTGACAACAAGAAATGCAAGGCCAACAGCTACAGCACCTATGGTCACTACAATAAGCGTACTGAGTGTTCTTTGCTGGTCGGCCAAAAGAGCAACTTCTGTGGTCAGCTTGTGTGGAGTTACAATATACAGCGTAGCAAAGTAATTTCCATCCGCCAGCACCGGCTCGTAAGCGATGGTACCTGTCTGGCCATTGTAGGAAATATCCTCGTATCCTGACTTGCCTTCCAGCGATTGCCTGAGCAAATTGTTGAAAGGGTCCTTGATGGCTGCAGGCAATAACGACTGGAACCGGCTTCCAAATACATTACTGCCAATGAACGTCTGGTTGTCTGTGTAGAGAATCGTGCCGTTTCTGTCAAGCAGACCAGCAGTGCTGGCAAATTCAGGCGATAGTTCGTTTTTCAAAAATGTGCCCAGCAAGGTCAACCTTACTCCGGAAACCACAACTCCATCAAAGGTGCCGGTTGAATTGGCCGCATTCCCGTTGACCATAATAGGATACGAAACATACAGCCTAGCAATGTTGTCTCTTGAATCGATGGCTGAGCTAAAGTAGAGCGAATGGCTCTTTCTGGGCTCTGTAAAGTATGGCCTGTAGCTTAGGTCAGTGCCCTGGTACTTTTCCTTCTGCGTATAGTTTAGGTTGCTCAGCTCAACCAGCTTGCCGTCTTTGTCAAGCCACATGTAAAATTCAGTCAGGTCAGATGTCGAGCGTTGCGCGCTGTCCAACAGCGACTGGGCACTCTGGTCATGGTTTTGCACCGGCTGCGACGACGAGATGACCATCAGGTTAGACGTTACTGCATCGATACTTCTTGCCAGTATCCTTCCCAAGTCGTGAGCCTCGACCTTGGCGTTTGTTTGTGCAGACCTGTCTGAAACCTTGGCAGCCTGTGAAGAAAAGAAATCTGAATACTGGTAGGAAAAGATTGATAGCGCAGCTGCCGTTGCTGCAATGATTATCAAAAGAGCAATGCTTTTTTTCGGTAAAGTCTTTCTTGTCTGTAAAGACAATTTTGTATATATAGTGCCGTTTCCATTAATTAATTATTCAGGGTACCATCTCATAGAAGAATTCTCTCACATGGCAATAGCAACTCTTATGAGCATACATACAGAAGTAATCAAGATGATAGGCCGGCAGCATGACGTGGGCCTTGTGTTCTTTGCAAATGACGGAGCCGGTCCAAGCTCTAACTCTTCTACTGCACTCAGGCAGCCAGAACGACAACCACAGAGGCCAAGTATACTGGTTGTGGACGACGAGCGAGATATCGCAGAGATGTTTGGATCAGCGTTGCGAAGAGCCGGATTTGATGTGAAGGTTTTCAGCGACCCAAAGCATGCGCTGTCAAACTACAAGGCGGGAGCATACGACCTTGTCCTTCTGGACGTACGGATGCCTGGGATGAATGGCTTTGAACTTTGCTCTGCAATAAGGCAGCTTGAACCGGTAAGGGTTTGCTTTATTTCTGCATACGAAATCCACGAAGAGGAAATGAGAAATGCGCTCCCGGAGTTTAAGGTTTCTTGCATAATCAGAAAACCTGTATCAATCAGGGACCTTGTTGACAGAGTAAGAAAAGAGCTGGAAAATTCAAATTGACAATCAGTTAGCAAGAGAACCGATCAGTCTGCAAACTTTCTATATTCAGCTCAGGCTCGTCGACTAGATTCATTCATTGTATCGTCGCTACCTTCAATGTGGAGCTGACCGAAAAGACTTTTCTAGTCCAAACACGATTTATTCCAGTGCCATTGTGTTGCAGTAGCCAGGGAGATAATTGATTATGACCACAGTTGCCATTCCCTATTTAGTAAAGCCGGGCATAGGACGTGGTGCGAACGCATAGCCATAGTACTGACCAGTGTTGCATAATGTGTGGAAAAGTGATTGTAAGGCCAGCAGTAATTGAGCGGATAGATGGAACAGATTTTACTTTTGATTCTGATGCTTGTTTGATAATTTTCAAAAGATTCACAAGTGTCTATGGGATAGATTTTATCGTAGCAAGTAAGCCTGAGAAGGCAAGATAGCAAGAAATAGCAAGAAAGAAATCAAGAAAAAAAGCATCACTTGCTGGACCAGGCGCAACTACCTGACAAACATCAAGCGTTATTGACAGCAGCATTGCAAAAATAGAACAGTAGAAAATCTGGGAGAGCAGGTCAGGAATATTTGCATGGCTTTTGTGACTGGAGCAGTGAGCAACTAACTAACCTAACCGCTTAACAAAACTTGCTGATTCAAAAAAGATGGCTATTTGGGAGATCTGTCTTGCTTTTGTTTTTGATTTTGCCTTTGCTTTTGACTCTGGATCTCTCCCATAACTTGATTCACATAATGCATGATATCTTGTTGTGACATGGTCTGGATTATTCCAGTCCTGCTTTCTACTTGCTCTGAATTTGCCTTCGCTACCGTCATTACAGTCTTCTCCAGCCGCTTCATAACGTCTGCTGTTCCTATGCTATCAAGCAGTTTTGACTCTACCAGCACCTGTTTGCGAATCGCAGTCCTCACTGCCGCATTTTCGGATATGTATGCAGCCGAATAATAAAACCCAATGCTAAAAAGATACGCTGCAAGTGTGAGAAACGAGTGTGCCGCCAGTCCGAAAGGAGGAAAGGTCTTGAAGATGACAGGTGACAGGTATGCGATAGAAGTAGCCATTATACCGTATGCACTCATGAGCATGTATTTTCCTATATGCTGCTCTTGGCCTACATTTTTCATATTTCTGGCAATGCTCCAGTAGCCGATGCCCCAGATCATCTGCATCCCAATTGACCCGATTATAGCTATCACCCTGAAGGAAAGGTATGGAGTATTGAAGAGCTTGTAATCTACAGTAGGCGAGGTTGCTAGGCTGGGAACGGTCCCGACCAAAAATACTATGGCAGGTAAGCAGATAAGGGTCCAGAGCCTTGCCTTTCCAAGTTGCTTGGAGAAGTGTCGCAGTATCAGCGTTATCGCTGCCCACTGAAACATGGCTGAAATTTCAGCAACTGCCACAACCAGCAGATAAAACAGCGCATTCACAGAAGAAGATGTACTGATGTGATTAAAATTAGCGTAAGAGGCGTTACTAACGACCTGGCTTCCTTCCGATACTATAGACAATATAACCAGGTTGCCAAGCATTGCCAGAGAACCAGTCGTAGCTGCAAGACCAAGGAGCAGTATCGTAATGTTCCTTCGGACAGCAAAGAACCAAGAAAATAATTTGTAGCCAAGAAATGCATAGTACCCTGCTCCCGGAAGGGTTCCAAGCCCAATGATTGCCTTGAACAGCGCTATGTCATACTTTGATTCTATGGCCATTTGCAAGATAAGGGCAAGCAGCAGAATGGACAGGGCAAGCTGAACTAGCATAACAAGCTTGAAGAGCCGATTAAAGGCAGATAAAGTCGAGTGGGCGAGCATTCCACTTTTTGTTGTCGTGTCGTTTGCAAATGAAAGCAGGTAGTTACCCCCAAGACCATAAATGACAAGAGAAATCAATCCAAATACAAGAATCCCCCAGATAGAATCAAGCAGAGGTCTTGCAATATCAAAAAAGAATGCCAGAATACCATCTGCAGCCATTGCAGCTATTGTTAACGGGCCCAAGAACGAAGCCCTCTGTCCCAAAATGCGCGAAAATGGAATGTACAGCTGCAGCAATAAAGTGGATCGTATCTTGAATCTAATAACCATTCCCGCAGTCAGTGACCCATCAAGCAGGCCAGTCCAGTCAGTCAGTTGCTTGCTTTTGCCTCACCGCAGTGCGTGCGTTACTTTGACTATTCATTTTTAAATAGAATAGAATAAGGTTTAGCGGAAACTAGGGAGAGATTCTTGAAGGGATGTTAGAGTTTCCAAAATCAGTCGAATATGCAGAGTAGAGCCTTATCCTCTGGCCGTGCTTTATCTGGTAATCAGAATTGACAAGCTTGATTGTATCCCTGTATTCTGCCTTCAGAGCGATCAGGTCTTCTGCCAGCCTGTCTGCCAGCAGTATGTGGCCGCTGTCTCCTATGTCCATTACCCTGCGGGCAAGGACAATTTCCGGTCCCCACACGTTACGGTTGTTGTTTATGTCGTTGACCATAAATACCGGTCCTGACGCCAAACCTATTCGCACATCTATTCTGTCGCTATTTGGTTTGCCACGGTTGTAGCCTGCCAGTTTCTTGTGAAGCTCAATTGCAAGCTTTAACGGAATTTCAGGATTTAGCAGAAATCCAATTGCCATCCCGTCTCCTGTCGGAAATGAAAAGCCCCTGTATTCCGTCCTTTTGAATGCTTCACACGATCCGACAAGTTCGTTGAGATTTTCAATTTTCTCTATCTGCTTTTCCACAGGAAGTGATTGGTCTGACAGGCTTACTATGTCTATGAAAAAAAAGTTCACATCAGATACGCCCACAGAAAGACCGGAGTCAAACACATTTGCGCTATAGTACTCTTTTAGCCTCAGATAGGTCTGCATGCACAGGATCGTGTCAAATGTAAAGTCCGAGTATGAAATTGCCTTTCCTGTAACCGGCCTATTGCAGGTCGGGCACTTTGCAATGGTCTTGGACAGGCTATCGCCAAATGCCAGAATGCCGCTGGCATCTATTGAAAACTCGATCCATTTTGGGGTGTGGTGGATGCCCTTTATTGAAAGCAGCCTTATGCTCCTTGACAACGAGTGGCCGCTATCTTCAAGCTTCATTTCCAGAATCCCATCAACTATACAGCTCAGCTTTGAAACTGCGTTTGCAGAGTATAGATCTGTGCCGGTGAGCGTAAATATTCCGGCGACCTTGTAATCTCTCAGAAGAATGGCCAGACTGTGTATGAATTTCAAAAGCGCTGTTTCCTTGAAAATAATGGACAGGTGGGTAAGAGAATCAATTACCAAGCGTATGGACCTGCCAGAACCAGCATATGGACTCAGCGCACTCTCGATGTCTGTCAGTATTGCAGACAATTTTATCCAATCAGAGCCCCTGCCATTTCCTCCCTTACCGCTTCTTTTTGACAAGCCTGCCTGCAGATATGGATCGATGAATTTCAAATTTCCATTTACTCTGGCGTCTTTTGGAAACTGTTTTTCATCAAGGTTAGCGCTGATAAATATACAAAAGTCGTCGTTTAGCAGTCCATCAAGAATAAACTGCCTGCAGTAGATGCTCTTGCCTGCGCCAGCAGGACCGACAAGCAAGAGCAAACTTTTTGGAATTGCCTGCATGTCGCTAAAGTAGCAAGCGCCCGGAATTTGGGATAACCCTGATGAATCTGGCTTGGCATGTGCCAACTAGTTGCTTAACCTCAAGGAATCGCTGCTAGCCAGCTCGGTTATTTTCATTGAAAATGGATGGTCAGGATATTTTATTGCAGTCAGAAATTCTTTTCTACTAAACTGTATGTCGCAGTAGCAGGGAATTGCAGAGACTACAGACATCTTTGTTTGACTGGTGAGCATGTCCGCAATGTCAGGGTCTCCTGTCTGCTCAGCAACGTCAAGCCCCGAAGTATGCAAGGCATTGGCTTTGGAACTAGAATGAACTGAGGGATTTGGAACGCAGTAGCCATGAACTCTATTTAGGACAAGATAGGGTTTTGCTCCAAACTTTGCAAATGAAGTGTATATTTCATTGGCCATCTTTATTGTACCATCAATGTCGATATCCCCCATCTTGAGCGTAAGAAAAAGCCTGTCTGCAACCGCCAGTGCGTTTATTGACCAGTATCTGATACCAGGGCTTGTGTCAAGTATCACGTAATCGATATTGTGGGTTGAAATCAACTCTTCACGGAGTTGTATGAACTTGCGCAGGAGCTGAAGTTTGTCCTGTTTTCCCCCAATGCCTTCAAGCTTGTGAATCTCTTCCTTTTTTGGATTGGAGAAACCAAGCAAGAGCCTGCCGCCATTTTTCTGTCCAGAATTACCACTGCGGCTGTTGCCATGTGCAAGGCCGTCAAGTGTGGATGTTACATCAACCAGTATATTTTCAGCATCTGCATTATCTGCCAAAAAATCGTTAATCCAGTTTGCAGGCGTTATTTCAAAATAAGCCTGCAGGCTGGGGGCATATACATCAAGGTCAAGAAGAGATACCCTGTATCCTCTCCTAGCCAGAAGAACTGCTAAATTGGCGGCCAATGTGGTCTTGCCTGTGCCGCCTTTGTAAGAGTGAAAAGCAATGCATTGTGTCAATAACGGAGGATTTCCAAACTGCCTATTTAAGGGATGAGGTCGAAAAGAGATTGTTGGCGTTCTGGAGGCGTAATCAATGGCCGCTCACCTCACTCTATTGAATAGAACATATTAACGAAGCTGCATGGCTGGCTGATTTGCCTATTTAGGTCTAGTATGCTTATATCTTCAGGCAACGCAGGGACTGCAATTGAAGAACAATGCCATCCTTGTTGTTGATGATGAACCCGACATCACCATGACATTGAAAATGGGTCTACAGGCATATGGATTTAAAGTTAGCATATTTAACGATCCGGTTCTGGCATTGTCAAATGTCAAACCCGGGCTCTATGATCTGGCTCTTTTGGATATCAGAATGCCCAAGATGAGTGGTTTTGAACTGTACAAAGAAATCGAGAAGATCGATAACAAGGTAAAGGTATGCTTCATTACCGCATTTGAGGTTTATTACGAGTCATTGAGGGAGTTGTACCCTGATTCCAAAGTATCATGCTTTATCAAAAAGCCGGTGCTGATAGAAAAACTTGTAGACCATATAAAAAAGGAATTAGGCGGCTAATAATATAGAAATGAAATGACAGAACATTCAGATGACATTTGCCGATTCAATTCATTGTTAAAATGAGCCAAGTTAGTTCTGCAACAAAAAATCAGTCTTTTATTTAGATGCACAGATCTTGAAAATTGAAAAAAAGTCGCGCAAAATCAGATAGGTAACCAATGTATTCAAAAGGATATAAGATCGATATCATCTATCGTTGTATTTCCTTCAGCCTAGTATCGCTTAGTCCACATTCTGTGCATTTGTAGACGATGGACTTGCCCAGGTCCTTTTGCGGCAGCATCTCTGAACCACAGCATGCACATCGCATTTTACCTATTACTAATTCCCATTTCAGCGCCTCATAAAAAAGTATTCTGCCAGCTATTCCATAATTCTGTCAGAAATAATGCAAAGCGTCCTCTGTCTATATCAAAGCAGAGCAAAGGAAAGGAAAGCTATAGTTCAGCGTATCTTTTTTCTTCTCTTCTACACGTCAGCATACATCGAAAATTCATGCGGATGTGGCCTGACTGTGACTTCTGTGTGTTCTTTTGCCTCGTGTTCTACAATCATATCCACAGTATCATCGCCAAATACCGGCTTTAAGAATGCGCTATCGCTTTCAAGCTCCTCATACGCTTCCCTCAGACTGGCAGGCAGCTGCTTTATCCCAAGGTCGCGGCGCCTCTTTGGACTCATCTTGAAAATGTCTTCGTCAACTGGATCGCCAATCGACCTCTTTTTCCTTATACCATCAAGACCTGCAGCCATTATGGCAGAAAACGCCAGATATGGATTGCATGAAGGATCTGGTGCCCTGAACTCTATTCTTTTCATATCTGCAAATTTCTCGCCCTTGTAGTGTGCAGGAATCCTGATTATGGCAGACCTGTTGCCTGTGCTCCATGCTATATACACAGGCGCCTCGTATCCAGGTACAAGCCGCCTGTACGAGTTTGTGGTTGGGGCGATAATGGCAGCCAGCGCCCTTGCGTGATCCATAATCCCTCCGCCAAAATACCGCGCCAGTTCTGACAGCTCTGCGTATTCGTCACCCGGGTCGTAAAAGAGGTTACGTCCCCTGCTCCAGAGGCTGACGTTTACATGCATACCAGAGCCATTGTCAAGGGCGATTGGCTTTGGCATCATTGTGGCTATCATGTTGTGTTTCTTTGCAATATTCTTCACGATATACTTGTAGCTCTGCACTGCATCGCCAGCATTTACCAGCGTGTCGTAGCGTATGTCTATCTCGCACTGACCCGCCGTCGCCACTTCGTGGTGGTGTGCATCGCACACAATGCCAAAATTGTTTGTGAGCACGTCAACGCATTCGTTGCGGTATTCCATCAACGTATCGCCTGGCGCGCTGGGCAGGTACCCTTCCTTTAACCTGAGGGCATAGGCTACGCTGTCTGAAGACCACGGTGCCTCCCTTGAAGCTATCCTGTAGCTCTGGCCCTGGTAGGGTGTCATGGTATTTACCTCAAGCTTGTCAAATACGAAAAACTCCACTTCAGGTCCCCAGTAAGATGTGTCGTACCCCTGCTCAGATACGTAGCGCTCTGCCCTCTTGGCAAGCCCCCTCGGATCTCGTGGAAAGAGATCCCTTTTTGACCCCCCGCTCAGAATATCACAGATTAATCTGGCTGTCGGAGCCTGCTCGATCCATGGCACGGTAGCATACGTCGAAGGGTCGGGCCTGATTATCAGGTCAGATTCGTGGATCTCTGTAAACCCTCTGATCGAAGACCCGTCAAGCTTTGGCAGGCCGTCTTCAAAATCCTCCAGCCGGAACATGTTTGCATCAATAGTGGTATGGTGAAACCTGCCAAAGAGACCTGTAAACTGGAGGTCCAGAAATTTTATCCTGTCTTCTTTTAGCTTTCGCATTACGGATTCAGCTGTAAAGTTTAAAGGAACAATCTTGCCATCAATGACTTTATAAGGCAAAGGGTATCACTTAGTAGGACACTAAAACCCTATAATTTAAGTTTATCAGAGCATGGCAGGGCAGGGTGGAGATATGACACAGTCCAACCAAAAAGATCCGGCAGGGCACTCAGATTCTGAGGTACTTTCACTCAAAGAGATCTATACTTTGCTAAAAAAGGAAATAGAGATGGCTGCACTGCAATCAATTCCTCCTGATACTTTTGTAAAAATAGCTGCAACTCTTGGCGAGCTGAAAGGGCAGGGGTATGAAGGGGTTGAGGCCAAGGTGCGCGACCAGCTGGCAGAGCTCGTTGCCGAGTCTGCGAGGCTTTTACTTGCTGCAAGGCAGCAAAAATTGCTCGAATCAAACGATATTGACTATTCAAAGTTGACAGACGAGGAAAAGTATATTCACGATGGCTTTACCGAGTGGGCGAGCAGATCCGACACAATAGCTGACGCTGCATCTCGCGGCAGGCCCAAAGTGCTTGAATCAATCTCTGCCAGAATTCGCTCAAAGCGGGTCTTTGTCAGGTTCCTCAAGCCAACCCAGCAGTTCATTGGCATCGACTTGGCCAGGTACGGGCCGTTTGAAGAGGAAGACATTGCTTCTCTTCCACTTGAAAATGCCCGAGCGCTTGTCAAGAGCGGCGAGGCTGTGCAGGTACAGATCCAGTAAAGAAAAGAAGGCGCGCCTGCAAGTACGTGGCGGAAAAATCTAGCTCGTGGCAGCTGGACCAGAATTGAATAGAGTAGAACATAATAGAAGAATAAAATGAATAAATCAGAAAAGAGATTCTCTCTGTCAGGCCAGAAGGCAAAACCCAATAAATTAAATATTGTAAAGGCCTGTTAGCATTTAATGACGCATAACGGGATAGATATAGACCAGTATGTTCTCTTTACAATCTATCCTTTCGCTGCATTTATGGTGTCAGGGCTTGTGGCCAGAAAGACCAAGATGGCCGAAGTAACAAAATACATCATACAGGCAGCAATATGCATTGCGTTTTCCATAGTCTATTTTGTCGCGGTTCCAAACGGAGGTGCTCAGGGCCTAGCCATAGTTCTGGCAATGTTTAGCGCGATACTGCTTCTTATGGCAAGGAAACACAAGATCCACCCGGAGCCTGAAGAAGACCAGCAGAGTAGCACAAGAGCCTAGGTTTGGGCTAGAAGGCAGCGGAAGAAGGAGAAGAATTAGGAGAAGATCCAGAAGGCGAGTTGAGCAACCTGTTTGTGTGCTCTATTCTGCTTTCCATAAGGCCATCGATCCAGTCGTGAAACTCTTTCTCTGCGGATTCGAAGGAGGACTTGTTCTTGAGCATATACTTCTGTATAAACTTGACCTTCATCCATAAATATGCCAGCTCTGTGTCGTCATCTGAGCTCACTTGCTGTCATTCCTCCTTTCGATCTCGCTTTCTATTCTCACGTTCTGGCTCTTAAGGATTATTCTACCGGTTTTGTAATTTCGTTTGGAGTTTGGATCGGATTGGGTTGGATGCAAAACGAGCAAGACGGGACCTGATATCAGGGGATAACACACGCTCTTCCTACTACTTTGCCTTCCTTGAGCGCATTTAGGGCTTCGTTTACCTGGTCAAGCCTGTACCTGTGATTTGTATTTACCACGCCTTTCAGCCTTCCCTTGCCGGCCAGCTCTGCCATTGTCTGAAGTTCCCGCTTTGTACCAACAAACGATCCTGCCATAGAAACTTCCTTGAGTGCAAATATCTTTGGGTTAACTGTTGCAGGCGAATCGTTGACACCTACAAGTACAAGCCTTCCTGAATTTGCCAGGAGCCTGAGTGAGCTATCGATGCTTTCGGTGCTCCCGACAAAGTCAAAGACCACATCCAGTCCCCTGGCTGATGTTATGGCCTTGACGCTATCGCGCAGCTTCTCTTTGGTGATATTGACTGCCGCGTCAGCAGAGCCGATATCCTGAGCCATCTTTAACTTTTCGTCGGTTCTTCCTATCGCGATTGTGGTTGATGCGCCTGCAAGTCTGGCGAGCTGCAGCACATACATGCCGACTCCGCCAGTGCCGTATACTGCGACTCTGTCGCCAAGCTGAACTCTGGCAACAGCACTCACAGCGTGAAACGCTGTTATCCCTGCGCAGCCAAGGCTTGCGCCAAATTCAAAAGGCACATTCTGGGGAAGCTGCACCAGCTGTCGGGAGTCTACCTTGATGTAATCGGCATACCCTCCATCTGCAGAAAAGCCGTACATAGGTCCGGCGCCAATATTTCTGCAAACGCCCTGCCTGCCCCGAATGCACATGTCACAGTCGCCGCATGGTGTCAAGAAGTAGACCACAACCCTGTCGCCTTTTTTTGTGCTGTCTACCTCGCTTCCTACCTGCTCTACCTCCCCGGCGATTTCGTGCCCCAGAGTCACTGGGGGTTTTGCCACAAGGACTCCGGTAGTTACGTGGACATCGCTATGGCAGATTGAAGCAGCACGCACCCTGACCAGCGCTTCTTTTTTGCCCGGCTGCGGCGTCTCTGACTGCTCTATCTTGAGAGGCTCACCAACTTTATGGAACCTGGCAGATTGCATTTGTTAAAAGACCATCCTTTCTTTCTTGCTCCTTCACGTTCTCTTCCCGATATAACGTTTTTTGCTATGCAGGCTTGCTTCAAGCGGTTTATAGATTGGATTATTCATTGTTGCAGGCAGAGCAAGAAACTCTTTTAGGCAATTTATGGCATATATAGACTAGATTAGAGCATGGACTCTGGCACAAGGCAGTTTCTGCTGCAGCAGCTGATGTGGATAGGAATATCCTTTGGCATCAGCATTGGCATATCTCTGGTAGTGCCGTTTCCATTTTCGCTGCCTATAATTATCTTTGTGTTTATTGCACTGAGCTACTATATGCGCAAAAGGCAGCTTGGAGCTGGGAGCGGCAGGGGGTTGTTCAACCCAATGCCCAGATATGGCAGCGGAAGCGTAGATTACTATTGCATTTCGTGTGGTACAAAGCATAACCAGGCAGCCTGCCCAAGATGCGGATCCAGAATGAAAAAAGCTGGATTTTAGCATAGTTAGCATCAATCAGCCAATCAGTTAGCTAGCTGGGCCATCGAAGCAGCTTATTTCTGGGTCGCTTCAGGTTGCACAAGCAAACTATGCTGTCTGACTCGCTATTTGATAATACATCAAGTTACCAACCCGTCAGGATCCGCATGCAGGCAGGTTTGACCATGCAGCCTAGACATCCTGGCTGTCCTTTTCAAGTCGATTAAGGTCAACAAGGGGCACATATTTTGCGTTCTGTGCAGCTGCATTTGCTCCTGAAGAATGCCAGGCTTTCGGATATGTGCCCGGCTCCATTATAAGTCTCTTCATTACAAAGGCAACGCCCTTGACGTTTTCTGCTATCTCACTTTCAGTCATGGCAGCTTCGCCTAGTCCGACAATTTCGCCTTTCAAGGTATACACCCCGACCAGCTCGCCTTTCTTCAGCCCCTTTGGAACCGCGGTAACTCCAGGTACTGCTAGCGGCGCGCCATGGCACAGGGCATCGACTGCAGTATCCCTAACAGTCATTCCACGGATTCCCTGCAGGCAATCTTCGATGGGCCTGACAAGCCTTCTCAGCTTCTCGTCTTTTCCCTGCTGCCTGTAGAGCCTAAAACCATCGGCCAAGTCATGCAGCCGTGCAAACCCGCAGGCTTCTGTGAGGTTGCTGACTCTTGTCCGGCGCAGCTCCACCATTGTTGCTCCTACGCCCAAGACCTCTCCAATGTCATAGATCATCTTTCTGATGTATGTCCCAGCCTGACAGAGCACGCGCATAAGCACAAGTCTGTCGTACTGCTCAAGGCATTCAAACTCATAGATGGATCGAATACGAGTTACCCTCTTTACTGAAGAGCGCTGGGGCGGGCGCTGATAAATTTCGCCGGTGAACTCTCTGGCTATCTTTTCCATCCTATCCGAGGAAATGTGTGCATGCATTCTGGCAAGCACATAGTATTCCTTTGGTCCAAGTAGCAGGACAGAGAGCGCCTTTGTACCCTCTCCAAGCCCCAGAGGAAGCAGGCCTGTTGCGCCAGGGTCAAGCGTGCCACTGTGCCCAGCTTTATCAATTTCAAGCAGTCTTTTTACCCAAGCAACTACTTCGTGGCTTGTAGGGCCAGCAGGCTTGTCTACTAGCACCAAGCCATACTTCAAAAGTGATTCTATAGGCCTCCTGTCAGGATAATGGCCATAGTTATCGTTTGTAACATCGTCGTCTATTTTCACAAGGTCTCTGAGTTGGGGCAGACTGAAGGCAGGACTGGAATTAGAATTGGAGTTTGGATTCGAATTGAGATTGGGATTGGGACTAGAACCAGAGATCAGATTAAATCCAGAGCTATCGACAGGACCAGAATCCTGTCCGGCGCTGGCAGAGTAAGATGAGGAATGCGAGTGCGATGGTTGCGAAGAGTTAGACAAAGACTTACCTGCTGCCTGAAGTGCTATAGCACTATATGCCTTACTATGTTTTTGGATATTTCTATCAGCGAGTCCAGACTCAGCTGGTCGGTATTGATGATATAGTCAAATACTCCAAGGTCTTCGCCAAACCTAAAGCCATAGAGGTTATAATAGATCTTTTTGTTTTCTTCGTCCCTCAGTTTTACAATTTCCTGTGCTTTAGAATATGTTACTCCGTCCCGGCTTGCCATTCTTTTTGCCCTGCTGTCCTGCGACCCTTTTAGCCAGAACTTGATCGGCCCCTGCACAAGCCATGGAAGCGTGTAACTGGTAATGACAACATTGCCTTCCTTTATTATCTGGATTAGTTTTTCATCGACCTGCTTGTCAAAGGAAGGATCTGACCTTCTGTCCTGCATGAATTTTTTTGCTTCTTCGTCGTCCCACCAGTCATTTCCGGAAGCAGAATAGCCTTTCTCCCTTGCAAGCATCTTCAGGATATCTCCGCCGTTGTACATCGACAGGCCAAACTCCTTGGCAAGTTCCGCTGCAAGCGTAGTCTTGCCCACGGCAGGCCAGCCAGAGATGACTATGCCAAGCCTGCCTTTAGTGTTGGCGTTATTGTTGTGGTTGTGATTGTTGTTGTGGTGCTTCAATTCAATTCTACTACTACTAACTAACTGTTGTTACTATCCTGTTCTTGTCAGGTCATGCTAGGGAGGGCAGTCTTGGTAACTTTGGCAATTATCCCGCTGAATGAGAACGAGGTTATGAGGAACCAGCCCCAGAGATACACTTCGTCTGGCGCGGTGCACGAGCCTTTGTGGTTGCCGTTAGCGTCAAGTTGCATATCAGTCTTGACATTGTCACTGCTGCACATTATCCACGGGATATAGATAGGAGAAAGAGAAACAGTCCCTCCAAATACCAGCGGAAACACAAGTATCCAGATAAGAAACGACGGAATCATGTAGATAAACATCGGGCGCATCTGCTGCTGCTGCATCTCTATCGCCATCTTGTTAACATAGGCCTGTCTTTTTTTAAGCTCCTCTATCCTAGGCTTGTCCTGCTTTCTTATTGCATCTGTATACTGTTTGCGCCACTCTGATGTCTCTTTCATAATCCTGCTCATCTTCTCGATATCCGTAGTCTTTTTCCTCAACATGGCAAATGCAAAATTCATCCCTATTGAAATCAGCGATGCCACCACAGTTGCAGTGATCATGTTCTTAAAGACAGGGTGCTGGGTATAGTGGGGAGCAAGACCGGGAAGCTGCATTATAATTGCAGAGATTGGGTCAATAATTACCATTTCTTGATACCTGTTCTCCTCTTCTCTCCTCTCTTGCTTGCCTGCTTTCTTCTCTTCGCTCTACTCTACTCTGATCCCTTCTTTCTCTGCTCTCAATTCTCTTTTCCGCCTGCGCGCCTGCCTGCACATTCCCCAAGGCCCAAGCCAGTCTACTGACCTTACCCGACAATTCTAAAGATAGTGCTGCAGGGATTGTTATATTATTTTTGTAGTCGTCCTTGTTTGTCATTTGCTGGTTTCTAGCCTCTTTTGTTTTGTACCTCTTCTTCTTTCTTCCGCCATTTTATTCATTTTTCTTTCTCTCGCCATCATCGCCACCTGTTAGCGCCTTGGCAATGTTCGATGCCGCCTCGTCAATCTTGCCTTCGCGGTTCATTACAATTACAAAAGGCGATCCTGTCAGGATGGAGCATGAGGCAACCATTACCTTTGAAATTTCAAGCTCGTGCTGGATCTCCTCTGGTGAGGCCACATCGCGCTGGCGGGTGCTGTCGGTTCTTCTTCTGTTTATTATCTCTCCCGGGTCGGCAGCTATCATTACAAAATTTGTGGGGCGCATTATCTCAAGCAGCCTTACAGGAAGCCCAGGATAGTACCCTTCGCGGGTGTTTATGAAAAGGTGGGTGTCAATCAGCACCACAGGATCTTTCATCTCTGCTATCCGCCTTGCAGCCGTGTCTTGAAGTCTGCGCTGGTCTTCAACTGACATTTTGCGCATCTCGTCTCTGTCCTTGAGACCTTGCTTTTTGGCCTCTTCGAACATGACTGTTCCAAAGACCACGACAGAGGTCTTGTACCCTCTGTTGCTCAATATTTCAGCTGCGCGGGTGATGACGGTGGTCTTGCCGACCCCCGGTATCCCCACTATAATGGCACGTTTATTTTCGCCCAAGTAGAGCCGCCAGTTGAGGCATGTGGGTGTCGACCTGTTCCCTTACCAAGAGCGTATAATAATTGACAAGTATGCTGACCATAAGCAAAATTCCAGTTCCCGACCCAAAGGCGTTCAGGACGTTTGATACAGATGCCAGTAGCCCAATGATTACAGAGCCGATTATGGTAACCGACGGGATGTACCTGCCAAGGAGCGCCTCGACCGAGCCTTCCGACCTTCTAAATCCTGGGACCTGGACATCGGCATCAAGCAGGTTCTTTGCCGCCGATTTTGCAGACAGGCCTCCAAGCTCCACCCAGAGCCTGCCAAATAGAGTTACCACAGTAGTCAGGAATATGATGTAGACCACAGTCCTCAGCGGATCGTGCGATGCGCTTTCAAAGCTGGCAGGTGATGTGATATAGTATAGCACCCCGCCTGTTGGTGTCTGGGGTTTTGAAGGGTCAAACTGCGCAAGATAGTTGAAAATGGGGTTCTGGTTGTTGACATCGTACTGGGCCCACATCATATGGCCCATAAATACTGCGTTGGCGAGTAGAGCTGACGCTAGGATAACAGGGATATTTGAGGTATAGAGCAGTTTTATCGGGTAGACTGCCGTGAATCCCCTGTACTTTGTAGATACAATAGGTATATCGACGTGCACACCCTCCAGGTAGACAAGGATCAGTATAATTCCAGCCGTCACCATGAGCCCGAGTATGCTTGGCAGCTGGCCAGATCTAAAGAACGAGTCTCCAAAGTGACCGTTTGCAGCAGTATCTATCATGTACGGTACAATCCCTACCGGCCCATCCGAGCCAGGTACAGGGCTCAGTACGCTCCACATTATAGACTGCGCTACACCGGTCATGATAAAGAGGCTAATCCCGGAGCCAAGTCCCCATCCTTTCTGCACCATCTCATCAAGCAGCATTACGATAACACTTGACGACACAAGCTGCGTTATCAGAATAGGTGTTACCCACGCATGTTTGCCATCTGCGTTGACAAGTGGCCCGTAGACACTGGCTCCATACAGCGAGCCTTCGGCAATAATTACTATAATTGTGACTATCTTTGTGGCCGATGTGAATAGCGACCTGTCATCTGGATTTTTGAAGTTGAGCCTGATCAGATCCGAGCCTTTCAAAAGCTGCATGAGCAGTCCTGCCGTAACTATCGGACCTATGCCAAGTTCCATCAACGTGCCCTGCTGGGCTGCAAAAATAACTCTGGCAAAAGCCAGAAAGTCAAACTTGGGCTCGCTTGTTACTCCGTAGAGCGGTATCTGGCCCATGATAAGGTATGCCAGAAGTGCGATCCCGCACCACACAAATTTTTCAGCAAGAGATATCTTTTTCTTTGGCTTTGGAACCTGGGGGATGTACGCAGACGCGGACTTTATGACGCGCCTGAAGACGCTTTCATTTTCCACCATGGTCATTTGAAATAATCTCGCCACCAGCAGCTTCAATTTTTGCTCTGGCGTTCTCTGACGCCTTTGCTATCTTGACAGTAAATGCAGACTGGACACTGCCGCCTCCAAGCAGCTTGTCATAACCCAGCGCATCCAGATCCAAAACTACTTTGCCTGACTGATCCGCCTTGGCATGTTTGGCGACCGCTGAATCCAAGTCGCGGACGTTTATCCACCTGTGTACAAGGTTCCGGTTAAAAGAGTTGAACGGATCGTGTCCAAAGTGGTCAGGCTCTTCAATTACTGTCCTTATCCAGAAATGTTTATGTTTGCCAGCCCCGCCAATACCGCCTCTTGAGCCGGCCTGCCTGTGCTGCCCGATCTGGCCCCAGCCACAGTACCTGCTTCCACGCTGCCTTCTGCTTTTTCTAAATCTGGTAGCCATAATAATTTATCATACCCGTCTTATTCATTCCATCCATTCATCCATCTATCTTGTTGTTGTCAGGTCCACCGAGTCTGAGTTACTCTGGAACGCAATTGGATTCATCAGAACACCTTAATTAAGTCTTGCTCCTTTAGAGCATCCTTTTTACAATTTCAATGAGCTCGCCGTCTTCACCAAGTATTCCTTTCTGCAGATACTGGGTCTTTGTCTTTCTTTTGAATCCACCTTTTGGCGGGCTCAGCGCAAACCAAGGTTTTATCCCTTCCAGTTTTGAAATTGCAACCTTATCCTGGGCTATGGCAGATGCCAGCTCGTCTATGCTCTTGTATCCGCCTGGGATCTCTGAGCCTTCGATCGGCTTGAATCCAGCCCGGCGGCCCCTTTTTTGCAAAAGCTCCTTGACTATAGTGGCGTCTGCCTTTGTCCAGGCTACAATTTCCTTGACCCTTCTTAACATGCCAAGATACTCCGAGCTTTCCGGTACAATTGTTGCGCGGAACTTTTTGCTCAGGTTCAGCCCATCAAGCGTTGTATTCGCCCAGTGGGGAATGTTAACAGTTCCTCTTATTCTTACCACAAGATATGCCATTTTGTTTGTTCAGCCTGCCTCTCTTCTATTCTCTTCTATACTACTCTTCTCTCTGCCTTCAACCCACGCTATAAGTGCTTCTCAGCGCGTTAAAGATTGCCTTTGTAGTTGATGACATTGTATTCGTAGAGCCAAACGATTTGGTCCAAGCATCCTTGAGGCCGGCAAGTTTGAGCAGGCCCTTGATATTTTCGCCTGCGACCAGACCAAGACCTCTTGGCCCGGGGATAATTTCAAGTGTTACGCTGCCGCCTTTGCCGCGCACTTTGAATGGAACCGAGTGAAGCTGGTTGCATTTGCACTCCCAGCTCCCACATCCAAGTTTTACTGGAATAACATTAAGGTAAGCTGCATTTGTGGCCTTGTCAATTGCAGTGCGCATCTGAGATGCCTTGCCCTTGCCAATTCCAAACCAACCTGCCTCATTTCCCACGGCAACCAAGGCATTGAATCGTGTCATTTCGCCAGCGTCTGTCTGCTTTTGTACAATTCCCACATGGACGACCTGATTTTTAATGTCTGGAAGAAGGTGCCTGACTATTTCCGGCTCCTGTATTCTCATGCCGTTTTCATAAACTTGGTCCATCGAGTTTATCTTGCCGCTCAGAACCATCGCTCCAAGCGTAGTCCGTGGCTTCCACTCTACGTTTTGCTGCTGGCTGCGCATCATTGTGACTTATCTTTCTCCTTTTTGTCTGTCTTTTTACTTTTATCCTGCGCAGACGAATCTTTTTGGCCGCCCTTAGCCTTTGACTTTTCCTTTTGCTGCTCCTGCTTGCCTGCTGGCTTTTTTGCCTTGCCTTTTTCTTCTTTTACCTTCTGCTCCGAATCTGCGGCAGTTTCCTTTTCTCCTGTGGGCTCTTTGACCTCTTTTCTTGGGCCTGCTATTTTTTCTCTTACTTCCTCTACATGCTCAGGATAGCTCTCTGGCTTGAGGCCATTTTTCAAAAGTAGTGAAAAAGTAGAATTGTACCTGTCTGAATCAGAGCTGAGGCTCTCTGCATATTTTGCGATATGCTCGCCGCTTGTGCGGTCATCTGGCGGGAGTGATTCGTCAGAAACCGGTACGTTGACCCCAGCTTCAGTTATCCCCTTCAGGCATGCCGCCACTCTTGAGGTAAAGCGATCATTGCCGATATAGAGCACTGCTTTGCTGACGCCTTTATCCAGAGCCTTTTTGCCCAAAAGCAAGCCTGTAAGATAACATGCAGGAAGGTTGTTTAGAGAGCCTTTCCAACCGTGCTTCAAAAGTTCTCTGCTATGACAGGATGTAATGACCATGTCTCCAGTCGGCGTTGCTTTCAGTATCTGTGTAGCAACATTTTGGTCGCTTACTTTGACCGATATAAATGAATGTCTGCCTATCAGTACTGCAGCTCTTTTATGATAATTGGTCTTGTCCTGCCTGATTCGCTTCAGTGTTCGGACATAAGATGAAGAAGATGAAGTCAAATTAGCTACTCACCATTTCGTTACTATTTTGCAAACGAATAGAAGAGCAAGAAAGGTAAAGCCCTTATAAACGTATATTGCCTAGTTGAAGCCTGCATAGCGGACTGCAGGCTATCGAGGTAAAAGCATCTTCATTGATTTGACAGCTCTTGGATGTCTGTTTAACTGTCGATCTATCTATCAAGCCATTTCTTGCCTTATTCGATACTGCAGATACATGACCATGTTTATTTTTGCTCAGGCCAGCTTCACTGAAGTTTTCAGTGCCAGTTTATTGGCTATTGACGCGGCAAATGCACCTGCTCCAATTCCATTATCAATGTTGACCACAGCAAGCCCCAGTGTGCAGCTCTGCAACATTGATGCCAGAGCGGCTATACCATCTGATCCAAAGCCATAACCAACTGAAGTCGGAACGCCAATCACAGGCACGTCAACAAGTGCCGCAACTGCGGATGCCAGAGCTCCTTCCATCCCAGCCACAACGACGATGGCGCCGACATCTTGCTGCAGCATTTCTTTCAGCCGGGGAAACAATCTGTGGATTCCCGCTATTCCTACATCATATGTTGTAACCGATTCGCAACCCATCGACCTTGCCACCAGCCTTGCTTCCTCAGCCACGCCAATATCGGATGTGCCTGCAGCAACTATTCCAATCTTTGCTCCTGTAGTTTTGGGTGGCGTGGTCCTGTCAAAAGCTAGTATGGTTGTGCTATTTTTCCCAGACTCGATGCAGATATTGCTTTTCCTGCCTCCAATCCCCTTCAGAACCTTCTCATAATCCTGCTCTTTGATTCTGCTGACAACAACTTGGCCTCTTGCCCGGATAGCAGAAAGGGCAATCGCAATTGTGTCTCTGTACTTTTTACCCTCGGCGTAGACCACCTCAGGCAGGCCCCTTCTCAGGTCTCTACCTACATCCAGCTGTGCCATTTCTCCTACATGTTCTATCGAATGGATAGCCAGCTCCTTTCGTACTCTGTCTATTCCCATGTTGCCTTTGGCAAATTCTTCAAGAATTGCCTGAAGATCCACGCCAAGTCCTGTATTGCCGACGGGATAAAAAGCTTGGTCAGAGAGGAAGCGCTTTTATCGCTTCCCTGACACTTGCAACCCCCTTGCTGAAAATTTCCTGCTCAAAGCTGTCCAGCTTGAGCTCTATTATCTTCTCTACTCCGCCGCTGCCTATTACTGCTGGAACTCCCATGCAGACGTCAGAAATCCCGTATTCTCCTTCAAGCAGTGTAGATACAGGGATTACAAGCTTTTTGTCTTTCAGTACAGACTCGACCATTGTTGCCACGGCGTTGCCAGGAGCATATACAGTTGCCCCTTTAAGTGCAATAACTTCTGCTGCAACCTTTCTTGTCTTTTCAAAGATATCTGCTGCGACTTCTTTTGATATAAAGTCATGGAGAGGTATGCCTGCTATCGATGAGAACCGGGTCAGCGGAAGCATGTTCTCACCATGCTCGCTTATCACCATGGCCTGTATAGATTCCCTTGACACGTTTGTCGCCTGCTGGATAAAGCTCTTGAACCTTGACAGGTCCAGCATGCCTCCCATGCCAAAGACCTTGCTCTTTTTTGCGCCCACGGTCTTGAGAGCAAGGTAGGTCATCGGGTCAAGTGGATTTGTCACAACCACCACAAATGCATCCTTTGCATATGTTGCAATTTTTGAGGCCACATCTTGTACAATGCCTGCATTTGTCTTGAGCAGGTCCATCCTGGTCATGCCAGGCTTCCTGCCGACGCCGGCGACAAGTACGACAAAATCCGAGCCTCGCATATCTTCATAATTATTTGATCCTCTTACCACAGAGTCAGATCCTCTTTCTGAAAGCTGGTGGTTGATGTCCATTGCTTCACCCTGGGGCAGTCCTTGGACAATATCCAGCAGGAGTATATCGTCAAGTTCTCTCAAACCGCAGTTAAGAGCTGCTGATGCTCCCACCTTGCCAGATCCAATAACTGTTATGGTCATTTGCACAAGCTAAGATGGTGCATTAATTAAAAGTTTACAAATCAAAACCAGGCCGCTGAAATCAATTCCTGAATTTGAGCCAAGGCAAATTATGTCATTGCTGCAGCGTTGAAGAGGATGTCAGCAAGCCAGTGCATTTTGCTAGTCCGCCAGTCCTGTATCACAAGATAATTATAATAGAATCCTAACGTCATCTTAGGATTCCTTATATTATACTAGTTTCTATCATTTTTAGATATTTGACATGAGCAAGACAATTAATGTGTCTAAAAATGAAGACCCCTTATTTGACAGTCGTGTCGACCTAGTCGCTGCGGGAATGCCGGTCTGGATCCGCAATAGGTTAAAGACAATCAAAAGGGAGCAGGCCGAAACCCTGATCAGATATGTCGAGGCCATGCAAACCGAGTTCAATCCCCAACCCAACACCACTACAACAATTTTTAGAAATCTGATTCATTTTTCAACTAAACTAGAGCACAAACCATTCATAGAGATGACCAGAGATGATATCATATTCTACCTCAATACATATAGAAAATCGGAAGAAAAGGATCCATCACACAAATGGATTGGCACATACAACACAAAGAGACGTATTCTTGTCAAGTTTTTCAAGTGGTTATACTATCCCGATACAAATCCAAAAGATCGGCAGCGGCCACCATGCGTCCAAAATCTGCGAGATTTGAAGCGTAAAACTGGAGAGTCAATCTATACAGCAAACGACATGTGGACTCCTCAGGATGATGTTTTATTTTTCAAATATTGTCCAGACAAGCGGATAAAATGTTTCCACGCCATGGACCGAGACACTTCAGCCAGACCAGGCGAGCTTTTGAAGCTGACAATAGCAGATGTATTGTCTGCCATCCATACTGCGCCATCAGGGATCCAATACGGCCAAGTAACTGTAGGCCAGAAAACAAGCCACAGACCAGTTCCGATCATAAATTCGATACCTTACATCAAGGAATGGGTGAACGAACATCCCATGAGAGGAAATCCAAATGCGCCGCTTTTTTGCAATAAAACTGGCAAGAACATGGGTAGGCCGCTGACAGGCAACATGCTTTACCGGATTTATGTTTACGAATTTCAGAAAGGCTATAGGAATGGCAAAAAACAGTGGGTTGAAGGCTACTTTCCTCGCCTGTTAAAGGATCCGTCGGTGCCACCTGAGGACAAGCTTGCAATCGAAAAGCTTCTGCGCAAACGGTGGAATCCATACGTGAGGCGTCATACTGGCCTCACAGAGAAACGTAAAAAGCTGCCAGGCCCGCTTTTCCACCAGTATAGTGGCCATACACTAGGGAGTAAAGTGCCAGAGATGTATACACATTTGTTCGGCAGCGAAGCTTGTGAAACCATGTTTGAGATTGAAGGTGTGATACAGAAGGATCCTGCCAATGCAGAGATATTGAAGCCAAAACCTTGTCCAAACTGCCGGCAGCCAAATGCGCTTGATGCTCAGTATTGTTCAAGCGAAAAATGCAGAATGCCTCTGAACATCGAAGCACACATGCAAGTGACGAGAGAAAAAGAAAAGATGGAGCAGAAATTGAAAGATATGATCAGACAGCAGCTGGAAGAATTGCTACTAGAGCGATATGGGAAGAAGTCTTGACGAAAGCTTTAAGCGTGAGAAAAGCGAAGATTGCGCTGGGGAGGGGATTCGAACCCCTGAGGCCTTGCGGCCACCCGCTTCACAGGCGGGCGCCATGTCCAAGCTCGGCCACCCCAGCACTTTCTTTTTGTTTCGCTTGCCAGCGGGACATACGCCGACACCATTCCTATACACCTCACCCTATATAATCCTTTCTACCCTATTGTCTACCCTAACATTAATATACGTGGTAGTGGATAGGGTAGTCATGGAAAAAACAATTCCTGAAGCACAGGTCTTTAGTACATCAGTGAAAATCGAGCAGACTGCAAAAGGCGCTGCTACGATATCTGTACACGTGCACGACAACGATGATGGCAAGGCCCTGGAGCGTTCGGTCGCTCTCTACAAACAGGCTATTGACTCACTCAAGGAGAAAGGATTAGCAGTTGCCTCGGAGCAGGCTAAATGAAATGGTCGGAGCTATTTCCCGGGTAGTCAAGGCACATTCAAAGAGAACAGATGTCATCAGGACAAGCATACCTGCAGGAGTCAGACACGCATTGAATCTGGAGGCAGGTGATGTCTTGGAGTGGGTTTTGCTGCCACGTGGGGACACTATAATTGCAGAAGTAAGGAAAGTAATGGAGTTAAGGAAGAAAGAAAGGCTAGGCTAGGTCAGGTCTCAGTCTGCTTTTCTGACAATCAAAAACTTGCCTTTCTTGTCCTTGTCAAGCTCCCAAGTTAGCTCATCGCCCCTTTCTATCCCAAGCTCCCTAGCATATGTGGCAGGGATAGCAGTCTTGACACCGTGGTATTTTGAATGAGCCTGGGTTACTTTTGTGATTTCCATGTCATTCCTCTCTACACTTTTCTCTATAGATAAATCATGCTATGAGCAGAAGCGCCGTAGTTCTGCTACATAGTGTCTGTCAGCCAGTTTTTTAGCTGCGAAAACATGTCTTGCATCTTTGCATCTAGCGAACGCATTTCCCTTTTGCGCTAGCAAAGTCATGAATTCAAGCTGTCCTTCTGTGCCAACCATCTTTGTATACCAATCCATCAAGGTTACGAGACTGTAGTATTGCCTCACTTCCAGATTCAAACTGTTGTATTTTGTCATACCTTTACTATTCACATCGCCCTATTTATTTCTATCTATAGATACATCTATAGATACATTAATATATGGTTGAATACATAGTAATGGTGTCGGCTGGTTGAAAAATTGGCTGACAAAAGGGAAGGGGGATGATGAACCGTTTCCCGTCTGACATCAGGAATGATGTCGCCGCTGGGCCTCAGCGGAAGGAGGCCTGACCCCTTCTAATTTTTTATTGCGTGACAGGACAAATAACCTTTTCGGCCACCAACGTTCTGACCCACTTTTTTTTGTCGTGAAAGTGGTCCCAGCAAATTATTCTACAAAAATTTGGTTTTTGAGTGACAGGATTGAAAGATGTCCTTCTTAGTGGCCGCTTGCAAAACATACAGCGGCCTATGGTGGCCGTCAAGGCCCTGGCGGATACGGCCAATAGTGATTCGGCACAAGCGGCGCTGTTCCCACCTTGATTTCAGCTCTGATTTTGTCTCTATCTTTTAGTAGTAAAGCGAGGTTTGCATAAGATAGCCTGTACTGATACGTCTTTTTGTCGAAAGCAAAGAATTGACGCCAGTTGTGATATTTGACGTCCTCGAAAATGACATAAGGCGAAGAAGGATCCGCCTCGTGCAAGTTGTAAGCATAATGCACAAGGTTGTTCGCATCAACATCTCCAGCTCCTAGCAGGTAATTCAGCGCTTCATGAGCCAGTTCATGGCCGTCTATAGAACTGTCAAAGTTCGGATCATCGAAAAAGGCAACATAGATTTGATGCGACTGAAACTCATCTATGCCTATAGCGTTGTTTTGATGCAGAGCTGGATTGCTACCTGATGTGACAGTCAGTTTTTGCAACTTGCTAAATAACTGCGAGTTGTTTAGCTGCTGTATGTAGCGCTGCATTATAGTTTTAATGCAGAACAAGAAACGCTCCTGGTCCTTGACTGTCGCTGACAGAGCAGGATCGAAAACGATGATTCGTTGCAGAAAGCGGTCGAAATCTGACATCTGACAGAAAAAGGTAGGAGAAAAGAAAAAGAAAGAACTAACTAATCTATTGAGCTGGAGCAGGAGTGTTCTGCTGCATTGCTTGGGTCTTCGTGATAGTTGCAGTATCGTTATTGAAGCTCTGATTATACATAAGCACCGTCTGCGCGATATCAGTTTCAGCTACAGACTGATGCAATACACATCGCTGCAAGCTCTGCACGAAATAGGCGGGGTCATTGCTGACCTGGCCGACTGGTCCCTGATATCTCAGAATACAAGAGCATGTATCAGGATGCCAATCGACCTGTACTAAATTTGTCATGGACTTGTGAACCCCAACCCCAGATCTGCTACTGTTGATGCACCTGCACTACCGGAACATCCCAGCGCAACGCTAATCCTATCCCCTGTCGCATATGTCTGGCCGATGAAAGACGATGTGAAAATCCCCGTACTGCCTGAACTCACACTCAATGTGCCAAGATATGTTCCATTCAATCCGTAATAAACTATTAGTGGTGCATTCAGTGTATTAGCAGTCAAACGAATGTTGATGTATGATAATGTGCTTGCCCTAGTCACTGCACCCTCAACGTTTGAGGCTGTAGCAGAGTTGCCGCCTGCCAAACCAAAGTATTGAAGGAAATTATTTCCTGTGACATAGGGAGTGCCGATTATGTGAATTTCCCACTGATAATGTACTGTTGCCCAGGCCAGATCAGTGCCTCCTGCATTGACGCTCAGAACCTGATTTGCAGAACCCATGGCCAGCCTGTCGTATACTCCTGAAGAGAGACCACGAAGGATATCTCCTGTCGAAATCGTTTTGCTCTGCACCTCTGGGATAGCCAACCACGCTGTATTCTCTGCGTTGCGCTGATAGAGCTGGCCGCCTGTAAATCCTGAACCTGTGTATTCACAAAATGCTACCATCCCAGAATGACAGTCAGAATAGATCTGCTGCACGTTTGCCAGTGTGTTGAGCGCGCCAGAACTATTGAATATTTGCAGCTGGTCAAATACAGCATTGAGAAATGAAGATGATGTATTAGAATGCCTTCCTACAGTAAATACCTGAGTATTTGTGATTGTTGTAGTTGTTCCCTGCGCCACCGTGCCGTCAGAGATGGCATTGATGTACAGCTGGATGTTTGTTCCCCTGTTGAAATATACCGTGATGTGATACCATGTCGCTGTCGACAGAGTTTGACTGCTGGTATAGGTGAAGAGTGTTGTACCATCAGACAGCTCGACAACTATCTGGCCTGAAGAGTTGACATATACATCGTATCCGACATTTGTTGAGGCCGCATCGTTCCGCTTTGAAACAATATATCCCTTTGAGGCTGGCAGCGCAATAACTTGCAACCATACAGAGAAACCAAAAGCGGTTGTGGTCTGGTCAAACACTGAACTTGATGCAGCCTGTGCAAACTGTGTAGCGCCATCCAGCTGCATGCCATTGCCATAGATAGCAGCGACAAAAGTGGGAGAACCTGTCAGGGTTAGCGTGTTAGCGCCTTGTGAATCAGAACCATCTGATGCAAAGCTATACCTCGATACAAGTCCAGTTGTATAATCCAGTGCTGAAATGTTGGCGCCTGTATCGACTACAATTGTTTTCCAGTTCCGGCGCTGCCTGGTCCCTTGATCACCATCTAACCATTTTTGACCGTATGAATTGCCCATCTTCAGAAGCCCACCGTCTCAAAATCAACTGCATCAGGAGCATATCGCTGTCCTATTGCCATCACTGTCTGAATGTCTGCCTGTGACAGAACTGTGTTAAAGATGTTGATATCGTCCATTACACCGCCAAAAAAGTTGCCGCCGCCATTGTTTGCTGCGATATTGAGGACTCCTGCCTGCAGGTTTGGTGTAACTGCTACCGTCTGAGAATTGTCCAGCTGTCCGTTGATGTATACTTTCCAGGCACTGACTCCATCAAACGTAAATGCGATGTGATACCACTTATTTGCAGACAGCGTAATTGCACTCGTCAGCTGGAAAAAGCTGGTTCCGTTTCCTATGCCACACTCTATCTTGCCAGATGCCAGGATGGAGAGACTGTAGTTGCGAGCATTGCTATAGACGCTTTTGATTATCAGCGCCTGCAATGCGCCGATAGAATTAACATAAACCCACAGACAGATTGTCCATGTGGTCAGCTGCAAAGATGTGGAATCTGGGACCTGCAGATATTGTGTAGTGCCGTTAAACTGCAGGCCATATCTTGTAACACCAGCTACAAAAACTGGTGAGTTGAAAGCTTTGCCGGTCGACTGAGTCAGTGTTGCATCACATGTATGCTTCTCAAACGGCAACCACAACACATGAGCCGAATCGCGGGGGACATATCCAAGTTGATTGCAAACATAGTATTGATTGTTGCTCACACCATTTTGCAATACAAGGTCTGGGCAGTTAACAGAATCAGATTCGGACTGTTGGTTTTGGTTTGTTACAGCAGAGTCGGTGATCTGGCAGAGGTCAGGATAGATTGGAAAATTATAGTCTGATGTGATGTTTGTAGGAGTTCCCTGTCCCTTCTGCCTGGCCAGCGATATCTTCAGCTCTGAGATGTATGACATTAACGAAAGGTCGTTGTAGCTATTGGTTGGGCTGCTCATCTCTCATCACTGAGGCGTAAAGGTCCAAGACCAGCTTACAGTTGCAGTGTTTGCACCAGATTTGCTAAATGATGAAGATAATAGCTTTCGTGAACCCATCGTGCCATTCGATGATGCGTTGAATATTCCAGTCTCGTTCCACGTGCCGTTACCCTGCCCTATTGAAAAGAAAGTATCAAAATGTGCCATGTTGGAAACAGCATAGGCCGCAATGACTGCAACCCGTCCAAGTTCTGTCTGTAATGTCGAGTCGCCAGCCGTCACAGCATTTGTGCCGGAGCCGACTGCACAGTAAGTGAAATATGCTGTTGAAGAACCGGTGCAAAGCTGAGCGATAAGATTAGAGCCGTTGTTGACTATTAGATTTCGACCTTTATCCTCATAGATGAGGCCTTGACGAGCTTTGCGAGCCGACAAGGAATCTTGAAAGGTGCGAACATATTGAGCGTTGAAACCACGGACAAGGACATCACCTCTCAGTGACAGAGCGGATTTTTGCAAGAGACCTCGTCCTTGTCTAACTGTCAACTAAATAATCTGAAAACAAAAGAAAACGGAGAATAAAGAAGAACTAACTAACTAGCGCCTGTAGTCTGCCCTGCTGATTTCTGCGAGTATAACACTGCAGTCAGATCATAGTAGAATGAGCCTATTCCACCTTGCTCATCGCCCTCAAATGTATATTCGATGCCAGAGATGATGTAATTTGCATCAAACTTGTATTTGCTCAGTTGTTTTCTGATCCTGACACGCTGACCTATGCTAAGCAGAGTGTCGGGAGCGTATACTTTGCATTTGAAAATCTCCTTGTAGCGGAAGAGGTTGTATGTCTCGAACTGGAGCAGAAAAGTCATCGAACGCTGGTCAATCACAAACGGCTTTCTTACGACAGATTCTTGCAGATCGTTTTTGCCGAAGTTGACATTAGTATCATATCCGTTCTGCGCTACTTTCAGCAGTGGTGTGGAAGCAAACACTTCAAAACAATATCCTGCTGTGTTTGTCGTCACTGTCCAGTTCACGCCATCGCTTGACGTTGCAACAGTCTGGCCAGATCCGCCCTTGTACCAGGAATATGTATGAGTTGAATCACCCTGCTTTCTCACGATTATCCAGAATGGTGAGCCTACCACGACTGCTGATGCGATTAATGCGGTGTGCCAGCCGCCACTTGTCGTTATGGCATCTTTTGATATTGTGACGCTGGTAATTGTAGAGCCATTTGGCTTGCCATTCAGGTCATATACCAGGTCCACCTGGCAATCGAGCGGATTGTTGACAATAGAACCCGGTGTCTTTTTGATATACAGAGAGATGTTCTGGATCTGGTTGTATTGTGGTGTAAACTGTACAGCCAGATACTGGGAATCTACATTGTCAGAACCGCCAGATCTATCTTGCTGTGATTGGTCAAGCAGTATGTTATTGCCGCCCAATCCGAGAACCATTGTTTTGTGCATCTCTGCTGAAAGATCGTAAGAGGTGTTTGGCGCAATTAACCCCTTGAGACCAGATGACCAGCTAACAGCTACTGCGTCGGTAAAATCATCTGTTAGCAGGACGCCAGAGTCTGGGGCCTGCGACTGGTCGACCGGCAGAAATTTCATGATAAAATTTTTGTTGGCGTCTATGTAGTGGCAGGCGTTGAGATAGCTGTCCAGTTCTGATAGCTTGTCATCTACATATTCGTAATTGGCCTCAAAATACGGAATTGAGAGGGTTTTTGTAATTCCGCCCAGAATGTTTGCAGAGCTGACAATTACTCCCTGGTCCTGCACTGTAGTGACGCTGTTTCCGCCGACTACGGCCGCAGGCTGTACAGGATACACGTATGCATTTGTCAGGATATCGTTTACAAGGTTGACAATATCCGTGCTTGTGTCAGTCGGATCGGGGTCGTTAGATCCCGCCAACTTGAGCTGGTACCAACCCCTGTTTATCAACCTGTTTTTGAGAACACATGAACCCCAGTCGGGGCCGGTGATATGGATATACATCTCGTTCTGTGTCGGTTCTTCGATTATGATATGCTCGATTGAGCCGAGAAATAATTTTGTAAGCAGGGTGGCCGTTTTGCCAACCCAGATCGTGACCTCGCTATATTGTTGTACATTTTGCAAAAATGCAGAATCAGTCGGGCTGTGAATTACCATATCAAACGTGCCTGCCACGCCAAAATCAGATGGTGGTGTGAAATTGAGTGATTTTAAGCGAAAATCATAAGTTCCAGTAGAGGGTGGGTTAGCGCCTGCTGTTGGATCGTATGTATACACTCCGCCTGCTGAATTCTGTATTGTGATTTTGCATAGAAGTGGCTGATTAGTCAGTCCTGCAAGCTGGCCTGTAACCATAATTAGCTCAACAATCCGTTAAAGCCGTAGCGCCTAGCCTGAGTCCTGAAGTACCTATCCACCATCGACAGAAATTCTTTGTCGCTTCTTATGCTTCCCTGCACGTTGATTATCACAATATTCCCCCCACCCGAACTACTCTGACTCACACTTGGTCTGATGCTTACACTTTCCGCTCCTCGCTCACCGACCATGAAAAGAGTTGGGCTATTGACTGTACCTTCAAAACCCTTTGCAGCTGCTACAAATGGAATGCTTGGCGCAGTTATGGATACCTGCCCAATCTGGCCTATATCGCCAAATATTTTTGCCGGCCCAGGAAGGCGGTCATATGCGCTGATGACTGCGTTGATGGCTGAGATAAATGAGTTTGCAAAACCCTGCAGCCCGCTAGCAATGCCGGAGATAGCACTGTTGAGTACCGAAATCAATCCATTAAGAAATGAGATAAATTCGCCCTTTATTGAACCCCACATAGTTTTCAGGTTCTTGCCTATCGTATCCCAGGTTTGAAAGATTGCACCTTCAATGGTTGCAAGAGATGTTGTGGTGGCAGAGAAGAAAGTGTCATTAAACGTGGACCATGCATGATTCATGTCAGGCATGAATTTTGTCAACAGGTAGTTGGAAGTGTATGCAAGAAATTTCGGCCAATCCTGGGTAAATGACTGCATGACTCTTCCCGCCAAACCGGTTATCTGAGCGGCGATTGGTGCAGAAGCTTGTTGTATTGAATTGGCTAATCCGCTGAAAAACTGCGATATGGCCTTGTTCCAATCATTCTGCGAGCCCGTGAGAGTTTTTTGGTTTGGGTCAAAAGCGTTTGTGATTGCCAGACCTGCGCTCGTACCTAACAGAATAGCCCCCAGTGTCCCGGAGCCAACCACAGGAGTGTTTAGTGTAGTTGCGAGCGCTTTTAGGGCAGTGATAAGTGAATTAACGTTGGGAACTGCATTAACTGCATTAGTGCCAATTGATTTTACTGCATCGGCAACATTCGAAACACTTGTTTTTAGAGTGTTGAAATGCTTTGCAATGTTGATAGCGTCACTTACCATCATAACACCTGCAGATGTGGCAATAATGCCGGATTGCAGATGTTGATAATTCTGGTCGGCTATTGCCTGATTCAGCTCTTTCTGCTTGTCGATGATTTCCTGCTTGACCAACTGTCCCTCCTCAGGCGTATGGATATGCAAAAGCTGTCTCTGCAGCTCTACAATCTCCTCTTTCAGCTGGGATACCTTGTCTGACTGGCCTGCAAACGCAAGCTGTGCAAGGTTGAGCGCATTGATAACTGATAGTGCCGTCCTGGCAGTGCCGGCAAATACCTGCATAGTGTTGTTTAGTTGCATAAGAGCCGGGTGAGAAGCCAGAAAGATCTGGGCCTGCGCCCTGTGTTCATTCGTCAACAACCTGGTATCTCTTGCAAGGTCACGAGTTGACTCGGCAGCCTCTCTTTGTGTTATGATCCCCTGTTTGTATTTGTCCTGGATCTCCTCAAATGCACGCTTTACATCATCTGCACCATCTACAGTGATATTATAACGAAAGGTTGTCCCTGAAGCCAATTAACTAACTGAAAAAGAAAGCGGTTTGGAAGAAAAGAAGAACTAGTAGTTATCTGAGGTATTGGTATTGCGTCCAACTATTTTAGCGAGGTCATACAGCGCCCAACCCCAATAGGGTGATATCATAATCAAAGTGTAGGGCCACGGGATTATGAAAGCTGATACAGTGCCAACAATTGCAGCGCCAACCAGAATCATTATACCTCTTTTGGTATAACCAAGTATGATATGACCCAGTCCGCAGATTAGAGCTCCTAAAAATGCGGCGAGAGGGACATTCTCTTTTCTCAGAGTTGGAGATTTCACACAATAGTTAAGGCTGTTCGCTCCTTATAAAGTGAGCTTTTTTCATTTTGCATCTGCTGGCGATATCCTCTCATCTGCCGCCAGCTGGTCCCCGAACCTGGGCAGGTATCGTAGTATTGCCGGTTCTAAAAAGGGCCTTGGCTCTGCAGGCCCTACATGTTTTGTGAACACCTCTTTGCCGTCTTTTGTAAAGAAATGCAGAAACTTTTTGTTCACCGGATTGACAGGGCCTCTGCCAAACTCGACGTAGGCGGCGTAGGGAAGGTCAGATCCAAACTCGACCGAGTTTTCAGTTACGTCAAAAATCTTGAGCGATCCGACAAGCTCCCCCGTCACCACAGAAGAGTTGTTCTGCAGGTTCGAGCGAGCTTCTGCCAGGATGTTTTCTACCAGATTTACTAACTGTTCTGCAATCGCCTTGCCTGCATTGTCGATTACCTGCTGTGTCAGCTTGTCTACTTCATCAAGCGAGGATTGGTCAAGGGTGATATTGATGCTCATCTAACTTGATGCATCCCTTCTCTTGCGTAAAAGGAGATTTCCTTCTGCCTGTGTTGCATAGCTTCATTCTCTGCCGAAATGCACACCAGCTTCAACTGCACGTCGTAATAGTCCATCTCCAAAAGTTCTTTGTAACTTGAGATTTGCGGGCAGAGCGCATGCATGGTTGCTGCCTTTTTGGCCTCCGGAATGGTCGCAATAACGGAAAGGTTATTCACGATATATGCTATTGCAAGTTTTTCCCTAAAAAATCAGATACCCTCGAATTCGCTTCCCATACCTTTGAGAACAGCACAAACACTTCAGCGTAGTCCATATCCAGTATTTCATCCTCTGTTTTGCCCAGCGACTTTGTAAGCACATCCATCACCAATTTGCGTTGAGGCTCCTTGATGGTCTTTAGCTTGCTGACAATTTCCTCAACCTGCTTCTGGTCCCCTGTCTTTAATCGCTCGTTAATGTCCAGAAACTCTGCAAGATGATCTTCTATCTGCAACCCTTCTTTGTACGACAGCCTTCTCACAAGAGGATAGGTCTTGCCGTTAAATTCGATTGTTGTTGTCAGCGTCATTACGTGATGCTCACCGCCGTGCATTTGCCGTTGTAGGTTTCTGCAACTGATTTGGTGTCGTCATAGTTGCGCTCTTCTGACAGCTTGTCCAGCACTGAATTTGTCAGCGTAATCGTTGAAGTGGCCGTCATCAGTGTCCAGGCAAGAGTCCTTAATGTGGCCGTGTTCTGGTCGCCTGACAGCGTCACCCCTGTCCGCAGAATGGTCAGGGTAAAGGCTATTCTCCTGCCGTGAGGCTGGATGGTATAGGGCGCAGCATTTCCCAGAGTATAGTCCTCAGCAGTGTTGCGGTTGCCGGTAACAGAAATCTTGATTGCGTTGACTCCCGATGAATTCCACTGCACCGGCGCAGAACCACCAGACAGCCAGCTCCATACTGCAGAGCTTGATGGCGTGATGTATGTCGGAGTTGTCAGGCCAGATGATGAGTTAGGTTCAGTTACGGCGATGCAGTGGAATTCTGCAGAGAATGTGATTACAGAGGATATGTCGCCTTCCAGCGTCCAGTTGATGCAGCGAGCGCCACGAAAGAAAACAAAATTTTCCACGCCGTTGAGATAGTATGAGAAAACGAAAGACAACGGCGTAGAAATGGTACCTGCAGGAGTGCCATAATTTGCGGCGTTGATACAGTATTTCAGGAATGTGCTGCTAAATATCGCCATCTTGACCTTGAAGCCTGATACTGTCTTGCCCTGCAGCAGGTTGTAAAGGTCCTCCGGGCCAATCTGGCCTACTTCAATTTCTGAATTATCTCTTGTAAAGGACAGTGATTGTATCTTGCCACATTCGTTAAAAGTGGGTGAGCTGCTAGGTGTTGTGCCTTCTGTGACTTCCTCTATGTATTGCAACTGTTTGATGACTAGCTGTGCTGATGTAACCTTGGCCGACATTTGCTACTATGACCCTCCTTCGGAATTTTCCAGTTTCAGAGAACCATCGCCCTTCTCAACCGAGCAGATCATGCCAACGCCAGGATGCAAAATTCCCTGGCCGTTCTTGGGGTCGTGGACCACCCGGACCCAGGCTCCGGGCTTTTCATAGACGTGGACCAGAGTTTTAGTATTTTCCTGGTATAGATTGTAAGCCAATTTCAAGCCATCAGGATGCTCGCATTTGAGACAGTGCAATGGTTTAGGAGTAGGAGTAGTCATAACAACAGAATCAGTAGCAGTAGTACTGTTGGTCGACACATCTTCGATTTTCGGAAATATTGGCAAAAGAACTAACCTAGCTTGGATTAATTAACTAGATTGTGCTAACCTTTCTGTACTCCACCAGAACTCTTCCAACCACATGATAGAGCGAAGATCCATCCTGGTCATCCTGAGTATCAGAATATGACCACTCTGGTATTCCGATGTACCTTATGCCTTGCCCGACGTTGGTCCTTTTTTGTGCGCATATTTGTTCAATCATACTTTTCATAGCCTGTATCTCAACACCGGGTATCGAGCCATGCTGCAGGCTTTTGACCCAGATATGCACGTTGACGTATTCTGTATACTCGTAGCTTGTCGACCCCAGGACGTCTGCCTGATTGGTCTGCGATAGCGACTTGACGGCCACTGTGTAGAATTTGGTTCCGTCGTAAGTGGAAGAGGTGAACAGGATGTTTGCCCAGCCTACTGTGCTTTCAGTCCAGTTTGCCTGGTTGTTGAAAAGGTCAAGCACAATCTCTGCCACCGTCTTTGTGAAATCTGCCAGCGGTGTTGTGCCTTCTAAGCCCCATGTACTCATTATTTATTTCTCACCATTCGACTATGGACTTGTGTTCGGATCCGCTGATGAAGAGCCAGCAAATCCAGGGGACCGGTATGGCGTAGCAGTGGGGTTGCCCGGCCACGTGTTGTACTGCGATTGAGAGTCAGGCGAGGTGTTCTGGTCGTATGGCAATACCTGTTCTTCTATTATCTTGCGGGCATGGGCCTCGAGAGCATCAGCCTTTTTCTGCCACTTGTCACCCTCAAACATTCGAAGACAGTGGGCGGCAGCCCACTCGCTTGATGCCTGCTGAATCAGGTTGTATGCTAAATCAGACGAGCTCCAGGTATGCTGGGTCATCATGTTGACAAAAGAGTCGCCAAAGGTGATAGCCTCTGTAATTATTGCAGAAGATATGATCGATGTTGGCACATTGCCAAGCAGAGCGGTAACGATAGTGGAATCGCCGTAGACCATGGATGAAGAGAAAGAAAAGAGAAGGAAAAAAGAGAACTGCTTGCTATCCTGGGTTGGCCAATGTTGTTGAATTGGTCGTTGCTGTGTTGGTGGCTGTGGCCGTTCCCGCTGAAGAGGTAATGAGCATAGCATCAATCTGTGTCTTCATTGTTGTCAGCAAGTCATTTTTCTGCTGTAGCTCTTGAGTCAGCGAATCTATTGTTGCCTTGTGCGTTTCTATCTGCTGTTGCAGTTGTGGCACCATTGCAGCCGCCGCTTCAACGCCTTGACCTATCTGGCCTTCGTGATTCCTGAACCAATCTTTTAGCTGGTTTACATCGTTTTTGACTTGCTGAATTTTTGGTGAATGGTAGAATTTCGATACTACTACTGCTATAATGCCCGTTGCTGTCGATGCTATGACTATCACTGAATAGACAAGTTGTAGCGAGCTGTTGACTTCATCTGCTAGAGAAGTGAATGTTTGTTGCTGCTGTACCTGCGCATATGCTTGAATCAACGTTTCTGTTCCAAATATTAGCAATCCTGTCAAGACCGCTAATATGAAAGCTGATTTTATCATCAGAAGTTGGAGAATTGAATCTGAGAAAAAGAACTAGGCTAAGTCAGTAGTTAGGTCAGGAATGCTCCCGCCTGTATCTATCGTCAATAATGGCCACATCCTTGTCGATATCGGCCACTTTCTGGTCTGTGACTCCTAAACGACTCTCAATGCGCTTGATGCACCCCTTGACCTCTTTGATATCAGAGGCCTGATCTCTCGACCGTATCTCCTGCCTGATAAAAAAGGTGATAGTGGCCGCCGTCAGGCCGATGATAGCAAACAGGATATCACCAGAAATTATGATATCTGTCATCTTGCCATAGCCCTCTCTTGTATTTCAAGCAACCGTGTATAGTAGACTGTACAGGCATGAAGTAAACTGTACCACAGTACAGTTGCGAGGTCACGGCTCTCTGTCAAGCTGTGCCGTTCCCCTGTTGTCTATCAGTTCAGCAAATCCGTATCTATCTCGCACCACAGTGACACGGATGCGAACGTGGTGGCCTATCTCGTGAGCTGCTTCTCTGACAAACAGCACAAATCCTGACACACGGCAAACACCAGAGCCATCTTTGCCAGTATTGATAATTTTCGCTGAATATTCCATGCCGACCTGCACAGGTGGAATGCGGTTCTGATACATGACCATGAAAGCAATTGAAATGAAAGAAAAAGGTAAAAAGAGAATTTAGTTACTTCCTCCCTGCTGCGCTTGCTACTGGTGTGCCGACAGCCAGACCTGATAGCAAGTGCCGTTGTGTGGATCCATATGTGCTGTATAGCAGTTTGGATAGCAGATTTCTTTTGAGCAGCCTTCGCATGTCCTTGACACCGTAAACGCCTGTCCGCACTGGGGGCAGCAGCCAGAAGTTGGAGTCGGGGTCACTTGTGATTGTTGCTGGAATAGACTCATTGTGCTTTCATCTCCTGTCTATCAGTCAATCAGATTAGTCTTTTCTGGCATCTATCCAGAACAGGTTGCGATTGCGCTAATCCCTGATCCAAGAGCCGGTATAGTCAATCTAATGTATGTGTACTCAACAGGGTTGACTGCAAGGCCTGCCGCCAAATGCGTAATATCATACTGCTTGCCAAATGATGCCCCCGTTCCCAGATTCAAGCCCGTACCTTCGACCTGGATAAAGTTGGTGTTGTCCTGCGACACTTCTACAGTCATCAGCTGTGATGCAAACACGCCTGCTCCGCCTGAAGCTTGCACTATGATCGCAAGTGCCTCGATGTTGAATGTCTGGATGGTGAATTGCAACTGAGTGTTTGCAGAGCCTACCTGCCGGGTCGACACAACGTTTCTGGCCCTGTCGAATGTGGCGCCGTTGTACAGCCATGGGGCTACCGTGATGGACCCCTGATTCAGACCAGCCCCATCACCTGTCAGGTTAGGAGGCAGAAACTGCTGAATAGGGAAAATTACGTATTGGGAAGTGTTGTCTGGCTGCACATTCCAGGCTGACGTCATGGTCAATACGTTTGCAGTATTTGAAAGGACCTGGTTGAATTGATTTGCACCTGTTCCTGCCAGGATGTATACAACAAATCCTGCCAGCTTGTTGTTTGGAAACCATTTTGTCGTATCCGTAAGGGTGTTGCTGCCGCCGCCAGTTGCAATGCCTGAAATCAGATTTGGAATTACATTTAGTGAAGTCGACTGAATGATGACGTACTGTGAACTGGTGTTAGGATTGGTAGTCCAGTTGCTATCAACCGTTAAAGTGTTGTTTGTATTGCCGATAATCTTTTTTTGCTCACCGTTATTGGTGCCGTTGATGATCACAACATAGGCATTGACAAATGCGTCAGTCTCCCAGCTCTTCGTGGTGTCAGTTAAAGTGTTATTTGTCGAAGAAGTAGCCCAACCGTTGTAAACTTGTTGATAGCTCATCCATGAAGAAGCCCTGAGGGACGGAAAAGAGAACTTCTAACCACTGCTATTTGATGAACGCCTTGTAGCTGTCAGCAAGCGTCCAGTGATATCCATCTTCAATAACCGTTTTTGGTGGAATCTGGCAGCCGTCATCGATCACGACGTTATTGCCTATCGTGCATCCCTGCATGATTACGCAACAGTCTCCCACTCGTATGTTGTCGCCACATTTGAAAGGCGCATGGATAAGCGTTCCATCGCCAAAATGGCAGTCTTTGCCACACACCTCTTCTATGTATCGATAGCCAGGGTCCCCTGCATATCTGCGCAGCTCAGGTGGTAGCTTGATTTTAGTCTTGGAATCGAAAACTACCAGATAGGGTTGCGGGTTTGTGCAGTTGGTAATCAGAACCATCGCCTAAGCAATAACCTCCTTATCTTCTTCAGTTAATTGTATCCCCATATGTCGTTTCAGAAGAGCCGTGACGAGTTTGGATTGCTGGCCTCTAATAGGATACCTGGCATTCAGCCTTCCCTGCACTGCCAGCGGAATGGAAAAAGATTTGGAGCTGGTCCCGGAGAGGTTGATTTCAAGGTCTGGCATTTTTTTTCATCAATCACTCGTTCATTTGGGTGAGGCAGAGGGCGACATACCGCTCTTCTCTATCTGCTGCTTCTGCACCGTCACGTACTGGCCTCTTCCTATCTTGACTACCGTGTCAAAGTCCATGTTCAGAAATTCATCCTCATCAACTTTGAACTTGAATCCGCTCTCCTCCATTACGTAAAAGTTAACAGTAGGCTTGCGGCCCTGCTTTAGGATCTCTAGCGCTTTCTGCTTTGAAAAGGGGATGTCGTATTCTTTGACCATCTCAAAATGCGTCCCCTTTACCTCGCCTTCTGTATTCATTGCATAATTTACCTCGGGCTTTTCTATGACGCCGATGTCCTGCTCAAACGCCTTGTGAGTGTTGCCCAGGAAATCCTTGCCAACCAACTCCCTGTAATAGTAGATGTATTCTTTTGACTGGTGCTTTATGCGATACATCGACACAACAAGGGTCTGCGGCTCTTCTCCTTTGCCACGGTTGGCCATCTTGCATTTTTTCTGAAACTGTTCAAGGTGTATGATCCAGTTTGGGATATCTAAAGGTGGCAGTCCGGCATCTTTTAAAATCTGTTGAGTATCTTTGTGTAAGGCCATTTATGTATGCAGGAGAAAATTAATAATTAAAACTAAAAGAGAAGTAAAAAGCAAGGAAAGAAAACAGAAGGTCGTTGCCGGAGGTCAGTCGACCCCTGTCATGCACACTGCCCTGCCAGACTGCAGTAGTTTTGTCTGACAGAAGTGAGCCGCTCTGTAAAGCTCTGTCATCCTGTTTTCGTCTCTCCACTGTGCTACGAAGGTCGGCCCGTTTGCCCTTACAAATGCATCCCTTGTCCAGACTGTGCATTTTGTGTTGGTCAGGTCGTTGTCGATATACCATGTGCCGCCAATCAGCCGGTCAATCATGGTCACCCTACCGGTTCCGCTGACATCCTCTAGTCTTCTATTGTAAGCTCCACGCACGAATGTGTTGCCGCTAAAATTCGTGAAGACTTTGTTGTGCGACCCTATAGCGAAATCTGACAGGTCACCGCCGTTTCCGCTAATAGTGTCAAAGGTGGCCTCAAAGTCTGGGAACGGATCCCTTGACGACAACCCTGACGATACAGCAGACCAATCGCCTTTTGCTACCGCTGTGGCTGTTTCGATTATTGCAGCCATTACCTTGTTTTCCAACTTGCGCAGCACCCTTGGCGCATTCTCGACATGCAGCTGGAACAGGTTGTGCGATGCTTTCAACTGTGCCTCGTCTGTCAGCCCAAATATTGCGATGTCTTTTGGCAGGTTGAATGTGCTTCTCACATATTTCTGCCTTTCCGGTTCCGCAAAGTACGTTTCTGTTGCCTGTGCATGGCCCTGATAGGGGGTTCCTACATCAACTGACAGCAAAGTCGAGGGGGTGTCCACACTCAGCACCGATTCAATCAGCACCCTCATAGGGAACTCAAGGCCCAGCACCTTGGTAAAGACGTTGACTATATTGATGGTAGAAAAATCGCTGTTTGTTCCTGTAGCTGCTAGTCTGAGCTTGCCTTCCCTTATAGCTCTTTTTCTGATAGCGCCAAACTCCTGCGCAACCCGCAGCCATCGTCCCTGCCACGGGTTTTCCATGTCTTCCCGCTTTATCTTGCCTGCCTTGTACAACCCAATCTGTTGACGTGCTACCTTGACATCAAAGACAGGTTCTTCCCATGTTGGCTCTGGGCCATACGACATATACCCAGTGCCACGGTAGATCATATCTGTCACAGGGTTGTGCCACAGAATTGTGTTGCCACGTTCTACCTGTTTCTGCTCGGCCCTATCAAAGAGCGGGCCGCTTTTTTCTTCTTCATACTGGAATGTTGATGCTGATGCTGCTGTTTGCGACATCTTGACTTAGAGACCTCCTATCATAATCCTGATTACATCACCCTGCGCAGCCGCAGTCGGTGCTACTGCAACTCCTGAAGCGCCTGCTGCATCTGAATCACCGTTGCCTTCAAGCTCGTGAGCCAGATATTCTCCGACTATCAGTTTTGCTTCGTCTCGTGCAGTTTTGATGCCAACCGTATCGTTTGTCACAGTGTTGGCAGAATACGCAACCACATAGCCCGCTGTTGCTACGGCGCTGTTGACTATGTATGACCCTGGATTGATTGCACCATCTGCAGTTACATACACCATTGCACCTTTGTTGCGCACAGCCTTGATTACTGTAGTCGATGAGGCCTTGGTCTCAAGCGCAACAGCCCAAGGGCCTATCTGTTTTGCCGTTAGTGGACATGTCTGGAAGCCGGTTGATGTATACTGCAGGAGGTCGCCAGCATTGATTGCTGCTGAAGTTTTTGGCAGGTATTCAACTACGCATGTCTGGCCGAATATGTCGCCTGTTGTTGCGACCATCAGACGTCAACTCCTGGCATGAATGCCAATTGCTTGTCGCCGTTAGATTCGGATTCAAAATTCATACTGTCATATGGGAATGTGCTAGCGGTCCTGACCTTGGCCTCGTATGTCTTCCTGTCTTTTGCAGAAGCTACATAAGGCGCCACGATGGTCTGGAAATCCGGCTCTGACAGGTTCATGGCTGTCAGCTTGTCAATGAGTGCAGTGCGTGATTTGTCATCACGGATAACGTCTTTGGTGATTATGCCTGCGATCCTGTGACGTCTGTTCTCGCTTTCTAGCTTGGCTACCCTGCTCTGCAAGTCCTTTGCCACCTTGGCTTCTGACCTGAGCTTGGCGACCTCCTGCTTGAGGCGGGCATTTTCAACTTCTAGCTGAGCAATCTTTTGCTTCTTTGGAACAACATCAGAGTCGCCGCCTTCGCCTTCGGCATCAGCGTCAGCCTCTGCATCAGCAGTCTTTTTCTTTTTCTGTTGCTGCCATGCCTCTGGCCCTGTGCCAGTATCGCCATCGGTGGCATCGGCCTGATCTAAGGAAGTGTTGTCAGGATGTGAAGGTCCACTATCCGGTTCTGTTGAAGGATGTGGATTGTGTTCACTCGCATATTTCTCGGCCAACCCGTTTGCAGTGGGGCGGCCATTATCTGTTTGACTTGAAGAAGAATCCATCTTGGATGTACGTGCAGTTCTGCTTTTGCGAAAAAGAGAATTATCCTTTGGTAGTTTTTTCTGACTAGAATTAATTATTAATCGAAGTTTGGCATAATAGTTTTTGATTGCAGCTGCCTTGCAGAATCCGCAATCTTGTATATCTTTCTGTTGTTGTTTTGCTTTCTTGAGCTTGGCGTTTCTCAATTGTAGCAGACAATCCCGCTCGCTTCCCGTGCATTGCGATGTGATATGCGCCTTTACTGCGCCGTATGCAGGTTGGTCCACTGTGGCCAGGTGAACGCCTGTCCACCTCTCTATAGCAGCTTCATTTTTCACCGGCGCGGTTGGATAGATAGCAGGCGAGACGAAAGGTGGAATGTTGGCAGCCTGAACTCCTGCACGGTAAGCAGGGTCGGTTATCTCTGCAATTGCAAACCATCTACCATCTTTTTCCTGAACATCTCTGATAGTGCCAACTCGATAGGGTTCCTGCGACTTCAGAACGTGGTCAAGGTTTGAATCGTCTAGACTGGGATGATCAAAAGTATCTGTAAAGACGATAGGCTTGCCAATGAATGATCCGATGTTTTGCCGGATTGAAGCCTGTGTGACGCCCCAATCATTCTGGTTGACAGAACTGTCAATGAGGAATGTTTTGATGAACAGTCTGCCTTGCTGGTCTGTTGATACTTCCGATGCAATAGGATTTGGCATTGGTTGGTTAGACGAGAAGATTTTCATAAACATCCAGAAGGGAACTAACTACCGATTCTGGTTTATGATGTCCTGGTAGTCCTTTAACCCATTCTTTCTTCCAGTTCAACACCGACAGACCGCAGGACAGCGCTTCTAATCCCGTTTTGGAGAGGGCGGGCAGGAGGCCTTGATATCTGTGATATTTGATATCGATGTAATTGCTGTATTCGTTCAGCAATAGTGGCATATCTCCATAGCGTACAGGTCGCTTTAGCCTGTTCGCTACAACTACATTACCACGGATATCGTGTGGCAACTCACTCAGTGTTTTTTCATAATCTATGTAGGGAATATCAAACATGAGTGACGCATTTTTCTTATCACCCTGCGTTGGCTTGAAATGTTTTGTATCAACTGGATTTGGCAGCCATTGCGCTCTATCGTGGTATTTCATCAGATATTCATTAGCTACCAGAATTTTGTTTGCAAACTGCTCGCACCACTCCCTGAACGGATCCCCCTGCGATTGTGCCAGTTCGGAGCCATGGTAGTGCATTATTACAGGCTTGCGCAGTTCGGCCAGCCTTGGTAAAATGCGGTAGACTGTATGGACGTGTAAGATATCATAATCTTTGCCTGCCTGCAAAACTCGGTCAACAAATGCTTTCTCGTCTGCAATTCTTTCTTCACAATAAAAATCACAAAATCCAAAAGGATCGTACATATTTATGACCTGCGATTCATGGCCTGCCTTTCTGGTCCATCTGGCGAGGATGCAGGCGACACCTGCTATGTCATATACATGCAAGATTTTCAAAAATATTCACTTGTGATTCAATGGTTTTTCGAAGATCAGGTTTTTCTTCTTCCGCTGGGTCATATTCGTCTCTCAGTATTTGCCTGGCGATTGCTTCAGATGACACATCTCCAAATCCTATCTTTGCCCCGCAGGCTTGCGCCTCCCACGTTACATTGCTCCCTTCACCATGCGCAGAAAATACCCAATCGGCGGTCCTGTAGTATTCTGCGATGTTCTGCACTCTAGCTTCGACAGGCCATTCAATCGCCGATCCGATGCCAAGCACACCAATGAAATAGTGCAGCAAATCCATTTTTTCAGAAGGGATATTGACCAGCTTGAGAGTGATCGATGGTATCTCCCGCATTATCATCTTCAACGCATATAGAAGCTCCCATGGCTCCTTCAGTCCCTCACGCCATGTATCTGCCCACAGAATCAGCGGGTGATTTGTGAATTCTTTTTTTGGCCCGTCTGGCTTCCATAGTTCGAGGTCAACACCGGGTGGTATCGTCTTCACCGGCTTGTCAGTCAAGGCCTGCCAGTAGGGAACCTGTGACGGCCATCTTGTAACTACTAGCGAGCAGTTCTTTGCCATGAATGACGTATAGCTCAGGGCATCCCAGTCTTTCATGATCCACCGTGGTGTGCCGTGGGTTTCGAATACTTTGTTTGGCAACCTGTTAAAGTTGGCAGGAATGCCGGAGTGAATGATGTTGATACAATCTTTTTCTTCAGCTGTTTTGTGGGACACTGTCTCCAGAACAGCGCCGTAATGCATCAATACGGCAGGTTCAGGCTCAGGCCTGTTGCAATAAGCATAGGTAGCATGGTGGCCGAGCTGGTTAGCGACACGAATACACTGAGCAATGTAAGAATACATCCCCGAAGTGGCCGCAGTCGGGTTTATCCAGTGAATTAATTTCATTTCTCTTCTCTTCTCTCATCACAACGAACCTTTGTCGCCACCGTCTTGAGGCCTGTTTACTTTGGGTTTATTTTTCTCCTGTTCGTCTAAAAAGGCGTTGAGCCTATCCGTAGTCTTTGATTGATTAATTGCACTTTGCACTGCTGGATTCATTGACATCTGTTGCTGCTGCTTCTGCAAGTTCTGCTGCCTTGCTTCTTCCAGTTCTGCTAGCGCCTCCTGCGGCAGGTCCAGCATCTTGATTATGCGCTCGTCTGTGAACAATCCTGATTGTTTCAGAGGAGCGATAAGCGGCACCTTATCTTCGATGGTGGCGAAAGTTATTGATGTGAAATCCATAATCACTTTGACCGGACAGCTGGCCATCATCTCCCTCTGGTCTGGCGGGACGTTAAAGATGGACATCAGGATAGGATCGTACCACTGAAAAGATATGCAGTCATTTACCCAGTTGCGCTCATTTCTGAGTCTTGAGGCCTCCCAGGCCTGTACTACCAGATCAAGTGTTGCTCTGTTTGTGACGGCCTCGTGGTTTATGAGCGGTGAGGGGACACCTACACTGCGGGCTATCATGTCTGCAATCATGTCCATAGCGGCCATCAGCTTGTCAAGGTCATGCTCTATCTTGTGTTCGTTGACGGTGATATCCTGATTGTGGACATAGCTGGTCCCTGCGCCCTGCTGGAATGCCGCTGAAAGAGCATCGAGCCTGGCCTGTACGCGGGTATTTGCTTTGATTTCTAGCATGCCAGCCCAGAGCGAATGAAAGATTTCCTTGATTGACACTTCCTGAGCATACCTGACAGACTCAGATAGGTGGATTGCTGATAGCAACAGAGAGCATCCATAACCTACTGAACGGGGTTGGGTATTGTCGTCTTCATGTACCAGATACACAAGCTCAGTCATGGGAACAGGATTTGACATCGATGCCGTCAATGTGGCGTAAATCACGTTTTCAGGCATCCAGGTGTTTGCGTTGATTGTCACATATCCGAGAAAGATAGAAGTTAACGGGCGAAGGGCAATGGGCATGTTTTCAAACTTTTGCCCGTTGTACTCAAAATCTCCGTATACAATCCCAAGCGCACCACGGCCGTACGCATAGGCCTGCTTCATCAATCCTTGCAATCTTTCTCTAAAGTTGACTTCCCGCTTGTTTTCAATAAGCTGGCAGATTTTCAGGATGTCCTGATTGTTGATAGTGACACCGTTGAAAGTTGTAGAACCGTTAGGGTGTATCTGACCATCTGGAGCCAGCCTGCTTATCAGCTTTGGAGTGGTTTTCTGGCCCAGAGTAAAGGTGATCAGCGTCTTTACGGGGCGGATGCAGTTGCCGTCATTCAGTATCGAGTCAAGCATCATGTACTTGACGGCAGAAGTGTAAGGATCTGTTGTCACCTGTGGAAAGAATGTTGAATGCTGTGGCAGGGCAACTGATTTGGCAGCTTCTCTCAAGTTTTTGGCCTCTTGGACTTTGCCCCTGTCCTCCAGTTTCTTTGCAGCCTTCATCATGGCATCATAATGCGACTCCATCAAGGCTTCTGTCTGGCGGATAAAGTTAGATTTCCAGTCAGTTTTTAGCCAGGCAAAGAGTGGCCTTTCCTGATTTGCAGATTTGGGGATTAATCGTGCTGTTGATTCGCCATGATCATCAGTAACTTTAGACATTCTAAACGGAGGAACTACTTTCAGAGCGGAAAAGAGAACTTGTGTCAGCTAGCTATCTAGAGCCTCGATAACCTGATATTCGTGTATCCCAACGCTTTGAGCTCGTCTTCCATCTGCTGTTCAATGCTGTTTTTTTTCTTCGCAGAAGTAAATGAAACTAGCGGCTCTCCTGCGTCTTGGTCTACAAGCTTGGTCAGACCTTTCATATCCAAGATGGAGGCCTCTGCACCGCATCGGGGACAGATTAAGAATCCTTGACGCTTTGGGTTCAAGATCATCTTGACCACCTCTATAGGTTTGCAAGAATCGCAGAATTTTTCTATATCGTACTTGTCCGTGATGATCTTGAAATAATCATCAGGCAGTTTTTTGGTCCTGGGAGGCATTATTATTGATTCTCCACCCTGTAAGTGGCAGCACCCATTCTTAAACAATCAAACAGATCCATCGAATTCATTGTTTTATCCAGCTTGCCCTTATCATCTGTTACAGCCATCTTCATCTGCAAAATCAGCTCTTCGAAAGCGGGATGTATCTCGAGGTAATGCCCTGACACCAGGGATTGGATGGCTTGCAAATACTCCTGTCCTTCCTTCTGCCCAAAACTCATAGGCTTGACTTTCCACCATCCTTCGCTCTCTTTTTCTTCTAGCTGGTCGTAGTTGGGATTCTCGCCTATTCTCTCTTTTGCGCCCCTGATAAAAACGGGGTTGGCAGCGTCTATTCCAATTCTGACAAAATTGAATTTTGAAAGCAAGAAATCAAGTTCTTGCATCGATTCATTGTATGACATCCCTGTAAATTGCTTAGCGTGGTAGACTCGCACCTTGCCATCCAACAATGCCAAAACAAGCCAGGCGAATTTGCTATTCTGTTCTAAAAGACCAAAAGCGGGATCTACAAATAGCTTGCAATCTAGTGTCTTGTAACCTTCCAGATCATACGCTGCAATGCAGGCCTCAATATCCTCCAGCTTGAAGACATTGCCCTGTTGGAATCCAAAAATGCATTCATAGAATTGGCCGAATGCCGTTCCCTTGTTCCTACGCTCGGATTCCAAAAACTCTTGATTGATTACTCCTGCCTTTACTGCCTGCTCTGCCGTTACCTTGACAACCCAGAAATCCCCGGGCTTGTGTGTCTCGGGGTTGAAGTGTTGCGCTGTTTGGTATACGAACCCTTCCGGCATTCCTGGCACGGTTTCAATGATGCAGGTGCCGTTTGTATTTGCCAGTCTGGTCATTGCAGCATCTATCCCCCTGGTGAAATCGGAATCTGATGCTGTGATATCTGACATGTGGATGTGCTTGACTCTCTTCCAGCTAAGGATTGCACCATAATTTTCAATTCCCAGTGCTATGATGCGTGAAGGCCTTGTCGGCTTCTCTGGGTTTTGAATATAGATCACTGAGGTTTTGCTCTGCTCATCCCTCAGCACCTTGTTCAGGTCTTTGCCCTCGATAGCGATTTCGTCTGGTTTGTTTATCAGATACTTGGAGTAGGCAGGAGAATCGATAATTGCCTTTCTGAGATCGTGCAGGTGCTGCTTGGCATGGTCCTTTGTCTGCGCTATCACAAGGGTATCATAACCTCTAGTCGACAGCGGATTTGATGTTGGAAAAAGGGCAAGCTGGAAGTCAATTACAGACCATTTGGAAGTCTCACCTACCTTGTTTGATTTGACTTCCAGCAGCCTTTTATGCTCAAAGAACAGCCTTGCGGTTTCGTACTGGTAGTCTGCAAGTCTTACGACAGGCAGGCCCGTGGCGGGGTGGATGAACAAACCGAACAGACGATAGAACTTTTCAAAATCAACAGGGATTTTGTCGTTCCAGCTTACCTTATTGTTGTTGCTGTAATAATAGTCCTCCAGCCTTTTGACACGTGATTCACTGAGCAATCTGATTCACTCAACAATAACAACTTCATTATTTTATTTTTGAATTGGCGCTGCCTTCTGCGCCATCCCTGCCAATCTTTCAAGCTCTTGCACTCTTTTTTCAAGGTCATGATTCTTTGCTATGTTGGATTTTGCTTGTGCGACATACGCCATTGCTTTTGATAATTCTGCAATCGTTTTTGGATCTCGCGCAGACTCCATCTTTTCTTCTAGCCGTTTGAATGCTCTTCGGAGGCCCCTACCTTCATGATTATTTGTCGTCCAGTCGTAAGCAGGCATTTTTGAATATTCTGTGAGGAATTGAGCGTGAACCCTATAGGGAATTAAGGAGCATTGACTAATAATTAAAACAAAAAAGGAATGTTAGGCCAGTTAGTTAACCTTTCAATCCTATCATAGTTCGATTCAAACACCGCTCATTCCACCACCACCACCATCCTATCCGAGGCCTTGATAAGCGTGAAAATACCAGTCCTAATTTCTTACCCAGTCAATAAATTAATAGCCGTTGTTCTTCTTGAAATCATCGTAGTTTGTCAGAACTGTGTTTATCTTTTCGTCCAGTATGATAGAGTTCTTCGCGCTAAACGTTTCTGTCTTCGGTTCGAAGATAAGCTGGCATTTGCAACACTGCACTTTGAATTCCTTCGTAGGTTCTTTTTCAATCAGGACACGCCAGGAGCCACACCGGCATTGTATTCCGTAGAAGCCCCTGTCGATCGCCTCCTGTTGGTTCTTCGGCTCAAAAAGCGGGTGGATCATTCTTGTTATTCCGACTTTCAGTTTGTGATATTGCTTGCCTGTCAGCGGCTTCCAATCCTTGACCATCTTGATGTACAGCTCTGTGACCTTGTCATTTATTGCAGCTGTTGATGCTTCGTATAGAATGAAATACTGTCTTTCAGAAACGTCTTTTCGGCCATCCCACTCCATGCCAATATTTTTGTTATGAACTGCGTAGCAGTACAGTAATTCTTTGCGCTCTTCACGGGGTATCTTTGTAAGAAATGCAGATGTTCTGAGCTTCGAAATGATCGCTTTCTTGATGTCGATCTCTTTTTCTATCTGTGTTATCAGTTGCTCGTTTTCCTGTTCAAAAGCAGTATATATAGAACTATTTTCTTGTCCAATCATTGGACTTGACTGATCTAGTTCAGAATCGGATTCGGAATAACCTAGTGGTGAGCAAATACGATAAACAAGACTACGACTGATGTTATAATCGTGTTTGAATATCAGTTCAAGTAGTCGTTTAGATATTTCTTTTTTCGGCCACCCTGCCTGCTCTGCAGCTTCGGCCGCCTTACGGATGTGATAGCTTTTTGTCTGGATGTTGTTCAGATTGATGTCAGACTCAAGCTCACGACTTGCTATGTTGCCAGCTTCTTGAAGATGGTAAAAGATTTCAGCCTCAATGTCATTAGGTTGTCGTGAATTAGCTCCAGAAACATAAGCCTCTGCCATCCCCAGTCAAATTCTAAAACATCGTAAATTTAAACACAGTGGTGGCCGTTCTCTTTTTTGAAAGGGAAAGGAAAGGAAAGATTTAAGCGCCGGCGAAGGGATTCGAACCCTTAAGGGGTTGAACACCCAAGCGCTTAGGGGGCGCTCGCCATACCATTAGGCGACGCCGGCGCTTTTTGTCGGGCTTGCACCCGACACTATACGTTACGTATAGTGGCTATTTAATTGTATCTTTTAGTTCGATTTTGATTTCTTTGCCTGCCAGCTCGCAGGGGATCCTGGCCACATAGGCGTGGCTCTTGTCTTTGCCCAGGCCGTGAACGATTTCAACGGCCACTTTATCAGGTAGGTAGAAGGCCGCTCGGTGGCCGATCCAATCTTTCGGCACCCTGGCATAGCATCCGCCAGTCGGCCACTTTTTCACTACGGTCATTATTGCTATTGAGCGGTAGCTTGGGGTTTGTTTCTGCTTTTGTTTTTCTTTTTTCGTCTCAGGCATATCTTGGAAGCACTTCGATGTATCCGGAAGCTTTCACCTGAGCGTCCACAGTTATAGTTTTTGCCTTCTTGCTCCATTCGTGCATAACAATAGTTTCGCCATTAATATCAAGGATGACAGACCGCTGGCCGTTTGGAGCTGTGATGAAAGATAGAGCCTTGATGGAGATAGTGGCCGATCCGTCTCCCTCGTGGTGATATTCATGCTCGGCCACTTGTGATCTACTCCTTCTTACCCACTTCGATAGGGGCCACTACCTCACCTTTCAGCTCAAGGTACTTTTTCGTCGCTCCGTACATCTCCAGCGCCTGTTGTATTGCAGATTCTGAGCTGCTGGCGAAGACATGTACAGTGATTCTTGCGCCCTTACCCGTCTGCTCAATCTTGACAGAGTGGCTAAAAGCTGGAGGGATTTCGGCTTGTTCGCTGTTTCGGTATCTATCCCAATTCGTACCCATTACTGTCTTGCCCCCATGAACTTTTCATGTCTGGCCCACCACATCCACTGCTCAGTGGCAGACGGTTCGAGAATTGAAACATCAACACCCAGCCGCTCAGAATTGCAGAAGGGACAAAAAGCATTGTGTTCCAATTCTTCTTTTGACTTGTTTTCGTTTGCCTGTGTGGTATTTGGCATGTTATAGTCACTATACATTATGTATAGTGTTATATTTAGGTGTTTCTGTGTGTATCAATATTCCACTTTCCGCTTTTGCAAAGCTAGAATGGAAGCTGGTCTGACACATCTGAAAAGATAGCTTCTATGGCCGGTGACGCCCGGGCATTCTCGCAAATGTCGTTTCATTCTCTGAGTGGTAGTCTTGTAGTTGTTGTGACAGAAAACGCAACAAACAGAGTACAGGATTTGGTCTGGCCTGGTCAACTAACTGTTATTGTCCTGCTCCATCGCTTTCATCTGCGCAGCTACCATCTTGAAAGCGCATTTTATAGCCTCATCTCTACTATGTCTCGATATCGGCTTCTCGCAGACAGGGCAGGGCATCTTCCTGAACTTTTTGTAGAATTTGTCTGTGTTGGTTACCAATTCAGTCTTCTGTTAGCAACCTTTCTTTCTGCCCTGAAAATTCCATTCGCATTTGATCCATCTAATCGGATTTTCTGATAATCGATACCAAACTTCTTTTCGCTTTATCTTGACTCCAAACACATCTCTCAGCTGAGCAAGACAGTCGTTACAAATGCCGACATTCTCACCATTTTTTATAATCCTCTGACAACACATGCAGATTTTCTCGGCCACCTAGGCGGAAGTGGCCGTTGGTGCAGGTGTAGGAGTAGGAGGATTGGGAATTTCGGCCACCTTCAAGATTTCCTTGTAGATTTTTTGAATCTCGGGGTTTGTTTCGTTGTCAAATCCATTATGGCAGGTTTCACACATCAATCTGTAGCAGTCTGGATTGTTCCTGACATCCTTGAGCCTAGCGAAAGAGCCACGGCTGCTTCTTCCTGAAAGGTCAGTTTTCTTGACGTGGGCAAATTCTAGCTCGTCATAGGTTGAGTTGCCACATACCTGGCAGCGCCCCCCCCCATTTCTGAATTTCAGAAGCTCGCTGATTGGCTATCCAGCGGCCGTAGTAGGATCGTGGCCCCTTCTGCTTTTCTTGCTGGACTTGTTCGGTGGCCACTCAGCCTTTAATCCATCGGAAATTATCCTTGCTGGTTTCCATTATCATCCTTTGTTTTTTTGCATCATCTATCAGCTCTGAAGCTTCGTAGACATTTTTTATCCAACCCTGCTTTTGCAGCTGGTCTATCAGTTTTTCTCGTGAAATGTCTGCAAATCTGTCGCCTGCACAGAGAAAGAGAAAGATTTGCTTGAACGCCTTTAGTAGCTCCATCTTGCTTTTCTGCGTCCCTGTCAGCACGCCTAAATCAATTTCACCAGTCCTCGGATCTATGCCAACTTTTGCGATGATTGTAGTGACATGCTTGATAGCCTGCTCTGCATCATCCTTTGTTACTGTATCTCTCAGATGCAATACTGCACGAGCGATAGCTTGACGCCACAAGCCGTTGAATTGCCTGTTTGAAAATTTGATGCCGGAATCCAACGCCTGCTCCAGCTTTTTCATATCTTTCTGAAATGACTTGAAAACTTCCCTCACTCCTGACTCGAACTTGATTTCCTTGATGGAGCGAGCGCAAGCGATATGCTCTCTCAGCTCTGGATCGATAACTATTTTTTCCGTCCCTTTTTCAAAGCGGTCGCTCTGTGCATCCATTATGGCATTTTCCAGCTCTTCATTATATGCTGAGCTTGGATCTATATGGTACAGATCTATCCTGTCAAGAAAATCCTCCGGCAGATTGATGTTCCAGGCTAAACTCTGTTTCGAATCATATTTTTTAGCCTTGAAATTACCAAATACCGCCCACGGGCTGGCCGTTTCAAATCTTTTGTTCAATATCTTGGTCTCCTGGTAGAATCCCTTATCGAGAGGTGTATTGAGTTGCGATAGGTATTCACGCTTGATTTTGTCCACCTCATCAAGATAGATTGGGTGGCCGTTGAACAATACGGCGGCCCCAGCTTTGGCCACTTTCTTTTTTGTTCGCTCGTCTGGTTCTAGCCCCACCACCAACCCCACTGCAGAGGCTCCAGCTGAATCGACATAGCCACCACTTGTGAGGCCTGACATGTACATAGCCAGATCCGTTTTAGCTCGGCCAGGGTTGCGCAGCACAAGGATGTGGATATCTGTCCGCTCTCCCACGTTTTCGACAGCGCCACTTACTGCCTGCCTGAGTAGTGATAGTTTCAACAAGTCTTCTCCCACGATAGAGGGAGCCAGCTTTGACACCAGCTCGGCTTCTACGTCTTTTCCCTGCCTCTGCAAGTCGGCCACCCATTTTTTGCGGACGGCCACCAGCTCGGGCGTAACGGCCACTTTCTCCTTGGTGGCCGTGGCCACCTTCTGGATGCTGTTAATTTCGAGATAGAGAAAGAATGTCTGCACAGAGCCGACTGGCTGCTTATCTTCATTCTTTGATAATCTGACAAATCCTGACACTATCCATGTCTCGCCAAAATCCGGCGTTTCGAACGCCTTCTGGCCCCTAATATCCAGCCAGTATTTCAGTGATTTGTCGGTGGCCATTCCATTCTGATCTAAAACTATGACCTCGATGTAGCGCTGGTCTTGCAGGTTGTCGGCGGCCACTTCTTCTTCAAGGTCTTTTTCCTCGCAATGCTCGCACTTTGATTTTGTCCTTGACAGCTCGCCACAATGCCAGCAGCGATAAACTAGCCTGGTCTTGATATGCTGAAGAGACTCGATAGCGTGGACCTGGCAGGGGCCTAGCGCTACGAACTTGTCAAGCATTGTGCGGTCAAGGCGCTTGACTGGCGGCAGCTCATAGACTTCTATCTCTAGCTGGCGCTTCAGAAGATTGACAAACTCGACCTCTCCTTTTGTTTCAAAGTGGCCGATGATGGCCGCTTTCATCGCTTCAAAGAAAGTGGCCGCTTCATTCAGTAGAAGAGTGGTCAGCTGTGGCGATAGATGATAGTGCTTGACCTTGAAAACGGGATGTTGCAGGGTTTGTAGCTGTGTCATCTGCTCAAAATACACAAGACGGCCACCTTCGATAAAGTTGTCAATCCAGTATTCGCATTCGTCTTTCCATCCAGCGATAGTGGCCTCCTGTTTTGACATCTCTGCTCTTGATTTTGGCGGTTTACTTTAAAATGAGCGCTCGTTTCTCAGAAGGCGGCAGCATCGATAGAGGCGGCTTGTCTGCTCTCAGCCGCATCTCGTCAAACACGATAGTGGCTAAAGCGTCAAGCTGATCATGTGTCAGACTTGCGACATAATCGACTATCTGCCTTTCTCTCAACTGCTCTTTCAGCTCGGCCACCAGCAATGGATCCTCTATCTTGTCGATATGTTTTATAACTATGATTCCCACTTCAAGAGCCTTGGGATTTTGCAGAGCCTTGAGGCCAAGAGGCAGGATTTCAGCCAGTGCATCTGTGCGCGTGTAGGTTTGGCCTGGTCTTTCCTTTGTGCGGGCGGCCACCACTCCGTCCAGCTCTTTCAGAGTGGCCGTGTCTATCCTGGCGGTTATGCTTGTTGTGTCTTTAGCTGGCTTTGCCAAATCTATCTAGTATCTCTTGCCATAATGGTCAAATTTCTTCCTATGTTGAAATATAGCTGGCAGTGAAGCAAACTCTTTGCCACACACAACACACCTTCTCTTGCTTCTTAGAACGTTGTATTGAGAGTAACCTTTGTCTCTAGTCCAAGACTCGCTATTCAAACTGTATTATTTTTTCTCCGGATAGATTTGCAAAGTCCATGGTGGATAGCCAAGGCTGCTGTTTGGTATCTTATCTGCACATACAAAGCAAACATAGCCAAGAAATTTTGTGGAATCTTCAGAGACCACATCAACCTGGATCCCAGTTTGCTTGCGCTCGTCCTCATCTGGATAGATGTGAGTGACATATACTGTTGCACCGCATTTGTAACACCTCTCCGGATACAGAGTCAACTTGGTATAGTGCTAGGTATAGACATCATCTTTACCTCTCGACCCACTTTTTGCCACCGATGTAGAATTCAATTTGGTTGCTCCAGTCTACCGGATTTTTTGAAAACAACCTTGATATCCTGTATTGTTTCATCATCCTACTCGCCGGTGCAGGCATGCCATGCTTTTCTATCAGATGTTCCATTCTCTTTTCTCCCTCAAATTCGCCGCCGCATAGACGGCAGTATTTACATTTAGTTTTGTTGTTCAAAAATAAGTCTACCTGTCGGCAGGCTCGACATATTCGCCTAACACTTTTTCGATGATGTCTCGCTCTCGCCACGCCTCCAACCTTGCAGGGTTGACAATCCACACTGATTTCCTCCTGCCTTTCTTGTCAGCTGCAAAAGAGCGGACAGCTCCGTAGAGACCATAGAGGTCCATGTCAAGTTCATCGTCATGTGAGAAGCGAATTGTCATTCCTTGATTTTGTGATTCAATCAGAAGATTGCGGTGAAAGTCGGCAGTTCCCGTCCTGATGAATTTCAAGACTTCAAACTGCTGCTCCGTCTTGGCAATGTTGATTTCAAGCGGTATCGAATTGTACCAGAACTTGTAGATTTTCCGCTCTTTAGGCTTGGCCACATTCTTACTCTTGCGAGCTTTTCTCTTTTTCTTTTTACCGCCATCATCTTCTGTCTCCTCTTCTGACTTTTTCAACTCTTCATCCATGAAGCGAATGCTGCCCTCCTGCACCTGGTCCTTCAATATCTCCACCAGCTTGTGCTTGAATGACATCATCGTATCCGGTTCTGGATCATACCTCAGCCAGACTACTAAGTCGCCGTCATGCACCATCGGATTGCCTCTTCTGACACCGCCGCATAGCTCCCACTGGTAGACAAAGTGGCCGAGTTTTTGAATCACTTCATCGGCCACCTTCTTGACATCTTCTGCCTTGTAGAGTTGTTTACCCAAAGTGGTGGCCGATCTGAACTCTGCAGGCTCTTCCCTCGTGTAGAGCTGGTAGTCGGCCTGCATCTGCTTGAGAAATTCTTCAGAGTAACCTTCGAGGCTCAAACTAGCTAGCTAAATCCTTTTGATTTGTCTGTGCGAGGATCTGTGCGACCGTCTGTGCAATTTGCGATTACAGCAGTGGCAGCGAAGTTGTAAACGTGGTATAACCATATGTACTGCGCAGTGTCCGCAATAGCAGTGATCATCTTCAATCCACTTGTAACTGGTTTTGTATTGCAGACAGATGCCATTGCATCCAACCGCCTTTGCCATGGATACTAGTTTAGACAAATTTGGAATTTCTTGTCGAGCCAATGCCTTATCTCTCGCATGATTTGCTCGTCACTTTGCGCCTCTTTGCCCACTAGCCAATCCACGTCGAGCCTGACTGTCGCTACGCCGAATTTTTGCAATGTTTCGTCTCTGAAATCGTCGTCAATCTGGTTGTGTTTGCTAAAGTGGCCCTGGCCTGCCAGGTGGCCGTCTATCTCTACAACAAAGCAACGGCCACTTTTCGATTGAACGAAAATGTCGGCCGTCCATCCTTTTGGACCTTTGTCTGTCATTATTGTCGGAAATTTGTAGCCACCCCAGCCTCTCGAATAGTCATTTTCGTAGATGTGGTAGTTTTCGAGTATCAACATTGTTTTGACTCTTGCAACAGCTTTGGAGTGTCGTTCGCCTTCAGTCATTCCAGAATGTCGCCCAGCTTTTCATTAATGATGTCTGAAGCATACTTGATGTTCTGTTCTTGCTCTCTCATTTGCTTGGCAATATGGTCAAGCTCCATCAATTTTTTCTCCACATCAGTTCTGATTGATTCGAGCTGCTTGCGTTGCTCTTCTATCTCCGAAATCGGTTTGAACTTGACCATCTCTGCTGGTTCAGCCACTCCACTCATTTTATCGTCCGTAGCTCCATGCACAGGCATCCCGTGCTATCAATCCCCACCACTCTCCTGATGCGAGGATTTTTCTTTAGACTTGAGTAGAATTTTTCGAGTATTTCATTCAGGCTTGTTGTGCCGTAGTAGCGCATGAGTTCGGCTGTGTGTCCTTTCCTGACCCTGCGCATGATGTTGCGCAGCTCGGCCTTTTCACGGCCACTCAGCAGCTTCGAGAGCGGTAATTCCCGTTCTCTCGAACCGCCGTATCCGCCGAATTTGCTATTGTTTTTGCTCGGAGACATGGAGGGATTGTATTTCTCGATTTTGGCCTTGCGCCTGGCAAGCTCTTTCTGCAATTTCTTCTGCTCTTCTGGACCTAACATGCTCATAGCAGCTTGAGTATCCATATCCCTGCCGTCTATCTCCACCATCGATATTTTGCAAGTGGCCGTTTGTGTTTCGAGATTGACGGCCACCACTTCGATTTTTTCGCCGTAAAAAACGGTCATGTTGGCTCTCCAACCTTGAATCCTGTTGCAAACTTGCCATCTGTTCTAATCGAAAAGCCTGATTGCTTCTTGTCCCAGTTCATCTTGTCGATAGTGGCCGCTATTTCACCTACTTTTTTGCGAGGGACAAAGATCCAAAAGTCGAGGATTTTATCCGCTGTGGTGAACTGAGCTTTTGCCAGCTGGTCCTTCAGATCGGCCACTTCTGCTTTGTACTCTTCAATCTGGCACTTCAAGAGGTCGATTTTCTCAGAATCCTCTTTTGATGCCCTTGTCGCTAGCTCCTCTTCTAGCCTAGCAATTTCTTTTTTCTGCTCTTCTATCCTGTCGAGAGCATTGTCTCTTGCAAGCTTCCAGTCGTTTGCCAGCTTGTCGTAATGTTCTGCATCTTTTCTATACTGTTTTAGCGCCAGCTGAACTGGACGATGCGGATCGTCCTCTGGCAGTTCCTTGCCATACAGGAGTTGTTGCAAAAGTGGCCGGCCATCATCAATTACTATGGTCCTATCCAGCTCGGAGAGAAATAGCGTACAGCGACATTTCTTCTCATGACAGCGGCCGCCATCACCATGACTAGCTCGGTTGTGGCCGCAGACCTCTCTTTTGCAGATTTCATTTTCGGCCACTTCTGCCCGCTTTTTCAGTTCAGAATCTTTCTCTTTCTTCTTCTTCTCTTGCTGTTGAGAGTGTTTGTACTTTGCATCGAGATATTTCCTAAACCACCTCTCGTTCTTGCCGGTTTTTTCAGCGAGTTTGGAGATGAGGAATGAACAGATATCCTCTGTCGCCACCAGCTTCTCTGTTTCCAGATCTGCCGCTAGCTCCTGCAACACATCAATTGCAGCCTGCGGAGTGGGAGCCTTTTTGATGACAAGAGCCGCCTTGTCGAGCAGTATCTCCAGCGAATCGAATTTCTTCTTTTCAACCATTCATAACACCTTTACAATGTCATGAAACAATCTTTTAGCGGCTATTAGACCACCCAGGTTTTCTAGCTGATTAGGGTCGGTTAGAAAATCGTGAAGCCAGAGTAGGTCTTTTTTTAGCTGCTCCCTTTCCAGCTTGTAGAAATGCGCCCTAGCGATATCGATTGCAAAAGTGGCCGCATCCAGAACGGCCAGCTCCTGCCTGTTCTGCGATTCAGCGGCCACCGCTCTTATCGTATTCAATCTCAGATCGATTTCAGCCAGTTTTTTCACTATGTTAGACTCGGAGAATACTTCTTCCTCTGATTTCGATTGCATGAAAATCACCTAATCTGATTTTTTAGGCTTTACCATGAACAGGCCGTTTATCACGTCAGCTTCGGGTGCATCAGCGGCCACTTTCTTCGCAAATGTTCCTACCTGCAGGCCATTTTCACCCCAGACTGGCTGGAAGCCTGACAGGATGAGAGCGTTCACTTCCTGCACCGTGGTGGCCACATCGAAAGCTTCTATCGTGGGATGTCTGGGACCTCCACCAAATTTCTTAAATCCTCTTCCCTGCTGCCTGTTCTTGTCTGCCTCTAGCTCTTCTTTCGATTTTTGGACGAAAAACTTGCTCTTGCCGTCCTTGCTGGCCTCAGCTCTGTAAAAGTATCCTTGAAATTCTATCCACTCACCGCCTGGCGAATTGAGTGAAACGGCCAGTTTAGATACAAGTTCGGCAGGAAGTTTTCCAAGGTCGTCTGTCTTTGCCCAGTATCGACCATTCTCGTTAGTCTTCTGAAATGGTGGGCAGAGTGGCCGTGATTGCTGACTCAATTAGACTTCGCCTCCATGACCGGAGCTTGCGACAAAAGCTCCAAAAGTTTGTTAGAGATTTTGATGTAAAATTCATTTTCAGCAGACCAAGCAGCAGACCTAGCAGCAGACCAAGCAGCAGACCAAGCAGCAGACCAAGCAGCAGACTCAGCAGACCTAGCAGCAGACTCAGCAGCAGACCAAGCAGCAGACCTAGCAGCAGACTCAGCAGACCTAGCAGCAGACTCAGCAGCAGACCAAGCAGCAGACCAAGCAGCAGACTCAGCAGACCTAGCAGCAGACCTAGCAGCAGACCTAGCAGCAGACCTAGCAGCAGACCTAGCAGCAGACCTAGCAGCAGACTCAGCAGACCTAGCAGCAGACTCGTCTATCAATCCTGTCTCAGCCCATTTCTTCAGCAATTCAGCAACTTGCTTTATCGCACCCACAACTTTGTCTGTATATTCTTTTTTCTTGTCATGTTCTCGCCAAAACTTTTCATGTTTCAGATTCTCTAACATCAACCAGTATTGAAATTGCGCTGATACTCTTGATAGGTCTGCACCGACTGGAATTACTTCAAGAAAGCGCAGCGGCCATTGCTTGGCTTGCTCCCATTTTAGATGCTCAAATATGCTATCCTCGATCTGCGCTATTGCAGCGGGCATACCCAATTCTGTCTCGTATGCGAAGTGGTCGTATTTGTTAACAGTGCATCCGACTGCACAACCTTGATATTTTCCCGCTCCCCGCTTTGCCCATCCTGTTCCCTGTATTAGCTCGTCTGCGACCATGTGGGCTTTCATACGAGCGATGTATAGGTCCTTGACGGCCTGCTTGCCGTGGAAGGCGATCAGCTTCTTGTCAGTCATTGCTGACCGGCCACCTGCAGGTATTCCTGCACTGTCATTTCACGCGCCTTCAGAGGCAGATTGTAGTTTTCGTTGATTTTTGCAATGCAATAGTTTATGATTTCAGGCTGGATAGCTCGCAGGTAGCGGGCCTGACTTTTTGCATATTCTTCTTGCCAGACCTCTGGGTGTTGAGCCACCTTGGCGGCCCAGTAAATACACTCTGCGCAAAATGTATTGAAATAGCCTTTGAGGGTATGTTGTTCAGCATGATATACCAGGTCAAACGACAACTTGTTTATATGATCATCAAGCTTGTCTTTAGCTGGAGATTGATGGCTATCTGATGACACTCGAGCCTGTGTGGTAACTTGTTCCTGTGCCATCAAGCCTCAATCTCCTTTTCATTTCCCTGTTTCAGTTTGGCCAGCTCTTGTTCCAATTCAAAATCTGAAACCTCATTATAGCCGGCCTTTTTCATTGCATCCTCAACCACACTTCGTATCGAAATGCGATATTTTGGCGGTGCAATAGCACGTTCTCTCGCCACCTGAAGTGCAGCTGCGTTATACCATCCCCTTGAGATGGAAACTGCCTGACCATCTCCACCATAACTTTTCTCCCTAACGTTGCTCCCTAACATTATATTAGGATTCCTTAGGATAGTATTTCTACATTTTTGTCAACTAGAACTAACTTCTAACATAATGTTAGGAAACCTTAGGATTATATAGGATTATGAACAAATACTTTATAAGGAAACCTAAGTATTCCTTATTCTAGTGGCTGGGCTTGGATAAGGCGTCTAAACTTGTTAATCTTACACCTGAGTTGACTCGTAGGCTGGAGCGCAACTGGGAAGAGAAAAAGAAGAAAAAGCCGGAGACGCCTGCCAAGTGGGGTACGTTTGTTCAACAACTGATAGTCGATACACTTGACAAGGAAGATTTTCTGAGCAGAATAGCGCCTGGGTTTGAATCTCTAGGGATTCACAACAACATTCTTTTTATCAAGGATAGCAAGAGAAATGGCACTGCAGAGATCTACCTCAAGGATAGCGAACTTTATTGCGAGATGGATAAATCAGTAGATTGTGACCACATCCACTTTGCATGGGCGCTGCCAGAGCTGGCCAAACTTCAGTTGAAGAAACGCTAACTAACATTTTCTTACCGGCTCTTTTGTATCTTTCTTCAATTCTTTGACTGCGAATGAAAAAGCATGAGACCTGCTGGCAAACCTGCTATTTTCAATTTCTCTGTCTATCCAGTTCAGTAGCTCTTTTTCTACAGAAATACTGATCTTTTCTTTTGCCACTCAGTAGCAACCTGTAATACCATTTTCTAACATCAAGTTATAGTTTTATGCGACTAGGTGAGATTCGGTATGATGTAGTAGCATATGATTGCAAATGCTTGCAAAATCTACTAGAAGAAAGATATATTTTAATAATAAACGAATTTTGGTATGACTAGGTATGACTGACGTAAAAGAGAGAGGGACGAGAAAACGGAATGGTATGACAAAGATTACAACTATCACAGGGCCAGAGGCAGAATTGATTATCAAAGTCGTGGAATCTACATCATCTCACCAATGGATTGACAGGAGTAGGAATGGTGTTGCAAAGGTGGAATTGTGGGTAGACGACAATGAACTTCCGGATCTTGTGTTGAAAAAAGAGGATCAAAGACAGAAAAGAATCTGTAAGTAATCATATGATTACTTATTATTACTTACAAACAAACAAGTACAGTACATTATCTTTATTTTATTATTATTCAATTATCATTAAAATAGGGGGTATTATCCATTGTAGGCCACAAGATAATTATAATAGAATTTATAGTGTAAAAAGTAGTCATGGCCAGTCCACTGGTCTGGCCTCGGGATTGAAATGAATGAATGAAAGACAACAAGAAAACTGAAGACGACGACAGGCCTGAAAGTTACTTTTCCATCAGGCGAAGGCGCAGCAGGCGTTATATAAAGATAATATCGGCAATAGTAGTCCCGATCATAGCTATCGGAGTGATATCGGCGATAATATTTGTGCCACAGTCTTCTCTTGCTCCTACTATAGATGGCATCCAGTGCAACAGCCTAGAGCGCACTACATACCACATCCATGCCCATCTTGATGTGTTCATTGACGGCAAGCCCTTCACGGTGCCCGCTCAGATAGGCATAACTGGAAAGTGTTTGTACTGGCTGCACACCCATCAGACAGACGGCATAATACATGTCGAGTCGCCGGATACCAGATCGTATACCCTTGGAGACTTTTTTGACATCTGGAGCCAGACCCAGCCAAACTCACAGATCTCAAACCAGACAGGCGGAGAATCAACCCCGCAGGTCTACGTGAATGGAGCCCAGGTGCAAGAAAGCTACCGTGATGTTGTGCTCGACTCGCACGAGGAAATTGCCCTTGTATACGGGTCAAAGCCTAGCACCATACCCAGCAGTTATTCGTTCGGAAGCGGACTATAACAGGTTAGCACACTGCGAGTAGGTATGTATATCAACAAAGAAAACGACAGGCGCTGCCGCTGTAGTCCACGATCATGACTACCACACGGCTTGGCACGTAGTGACAGACATACGCCAGAGGCAAATAATATAATATATTGAAACAATCCTGATAACTTGCAGCTCGATGACCAGAGCAGGAGTTATTGCAGTAATCGACTCACAGCTTGCGGGAATTTCCGGCGACATGCTCCTATCAAGCCTAGTTGATGCTGGCGCAAACAAGGACAAGGTTGTCAATTCCATCTTCGCCTGCCAGGATTTTCTGAAGGGAAGCACAATCACAAAGGCCTCTTTTGCCAAGACGGTATCACACGGCTTTAGCGCAACAGAGTTCCAGTTTTCGTATAAAGACAGGGTCCATGAGCGCCGGGGTATAGACATGTACAGATCACTGGCACTGTGTTGCGACTCCCTTGGACTTGAACAGAGGTCCAAGACCTTTGCCTTGGAATCAATGAAGACAATAATTGCAGCAGAGTCGGTTATACACGGAGAAGAGTACAGCAGGGTCCACCTTCATGAGGCTTCAAGCATAGATACAATGGCAGACCTTGTCGGGTGTGCAACCGCTCTGCAGGACCTTGGGCTTTTTGAATCAAAGATTTTTTCCACCGCGGTTGCAGTAGGAGGAGGGTTTGTCAGATTTTCTCACGGCAAAATCCCAAACCCAGCAAGTGCTATTTTAGAGATATTCAAAGGCAAAAAGTTTACGCTAATTGGAGGGCAGGCAGAAAGAGAACTGACAACACCAACGGGCGCTGCCATGCTTGTTAACCTTGCAAGCGGAAGCGTCAAGTTCTATCCAAGCCTTTCTCCGGAAAAGATAGGCTACGGCGCAGGGCAGGCCAAGACTCCCGGCATGCCAAACGTCCTGAGGATCGTGGTGGGAAGGTCAGGCCTTGTCGCAGAAGCAAACAGAGATACTGTGTCCGTAATTGAAACCAATATCGATGATGTGACGGGTGAAATAATTGGCAACCTTATCGAGAGGCTAGAGGCTGCGGGGGCAAGAGATGTAACTGTGACTTCTGCAATTTCAAAAAAGAACAGGCCTGCATATCTCATTAAGATTATATCAGATAACGCCGATCTTCATGGCATGTTGCAGGTGCTTTTCGAAGAATCCGGCACTCTCGGGGTCAGAGTCCAAGAAGTTGAAAGGTTTGTCCTGCCAAGAGCCATCATGATCATGCCAGTTGATGTTTGCAATATCCGCTTTAATGTTCATACAAAGATTGTAAGGGACAGCCATGGTGCGCTGCTGAGCGCGAAACCTGAATTTGAAGACATTAAAATTATTGCGTCAAGGACAGGGATGCCTGTTAAAAGAGTGCTAGAGATAGTAAGTGCGCATATTATGGATAGAGTTGGCAGGCTTTATGCAGATCCCAGAAATTCAAAAAAAAGCCACGATGAGAAGCAGAAACCAAAGTAAAGTAGAGGAAAGGAAATTATAGGTTGAATTGAAATGGAATCAAAAAAATACAGACTGCATTACGGAGCATGGCATGGACAATAGGAGCAGCCGTTCAGGAGGAAATAGTCTGTACAGCAGCGAAATGAGCGCTGAGCGCAAGCAAAGACATACCATCAAGAACGCAGATCTGTCCATTCTGACAGAGTGGTTCAGAGCAAACGGAGACAGCGCCGTCGTGGCACTTTCAGGCGGAGTTGACAGTGCAGTAGTGGCGCTGGCTGCGGCAAAGGCATTTGGCACAAGAGCAGTGGCCATTACTGCAGATTACAAAACTCTTGCCAGCGAAGAGCTGGCTGCAGCAAAAAGAGTTGCAAACGAAATAGGCATTGACCACCGCATTATCCAGTACAGCGAACTTGACAACCCCGAATTTGTAAAAAATGACAGCATGCGGTGCTACTATTGCAGATCTGAGCTTGGAACTCATCTTCGCGCTGAAGCACAGAAAGAAGGGATAGACCTTGTTGTAGATGGGACCAATGCCGATGACCTGAAGGATTACCGCCCCGGAATCAAGGCCCTCAGAGAAAACGGCATAAGGAGCCCGCTTGCCGAGCTTGGAGTATCCAAACAGCAGGTGCGCAATATTGCGCATCGGTTTGGTCTTTCTGTACATGACAGGCCTTCAAATGCCTGTCTTGCTTCCAGAATTCCCCGTGGTGTGCCCGTAACTTTTGAGAAGCTAAAAAGGATCGAAGATGCTGAAGTTATGGCAAAAAGCATGCTTGGCGTCCGGCAGTTGCGCGTAAGGGACCACGGTGAGATCGCAAGAATTGAAGTTGCAACCGACGAGATGACCAAGCTCTTCGACGTGGCCAAGCTGGCGATCCTGAATACGAAGCTCAAGGAGCTTGGCTTCAGGTTCGTCTCATTTGATGCTGGCGGGTACAGGACAGGGAATCTTGTGGTTATTGACTGAGTGGCGGTTGATTGATTAATTAATGATCGGTTTGATATTCAGCTATTACACTGGAGATGGAAGGCTCGTTGACTCGTTACAAATTGCGTAACAAATCGGCGGATGATGCAGATGGGAGAATATGAAGGAAGGAATGAAAGCAGAATCAAACGTAACAGAATAGCAGGATGTGTTTGGATACAATCATGATTTCAGGCACTGCGGGAAGAAACAGGAAAACAGTATACCTTGACAATGCTGCTTCCACTCCAGTAGATGATGCAGTCATTGTCGAAATGATCCCTTATCTGAAGGAACAGTACGGCAATCCTTCCTCCATCCACAGATTTGGCAGAGATACAGGCAGGGCACTGCAACTTGCCAGAAGGCGGGTCGCAGATCTGATAGGTGCAAGGCCGCGTGAAATTATCTTTACTTCAGGTGGTACTGAAGCAGACAATCTTGCAATCAAGGGTGCAGCACTCCAGGCACGCAAACAGGACCCCGAGAGGCGATGCATCATAACAAGCAGCATAGAGCATGATGCCATTCTCGAGCCGTGTAAGGCCTTGGAAAGCAGTGGCTTTGATATTGTCTATCTACCAGTCACAGCTGACGGCCTTGTCAGGCCGTCTGACCTGAAGGATACTATCTCCAAAAAGGCCGGCAGAGTAGCCCTTGTCAGCATCATGTATGCAAACAACGAAGTCGGCTCGATCCAGCCAGTAGCCGAGCTGGCCTCAATAGCGCATGCTGCAGGTGCGCTTTTTCACACTGATGCAGTACAGGCAGCAGGCAAGATTCCGGTAGATGTCAATAATGCACAGGTAGACCTTATGTCTATCTCGTCTCACAAGATTAACGGCCCAAAAGGTACTGGAGCCCTCTATATCAGGCATGGCGTAATGCTCCATCCGCTTATCCATGGCGGAGGCCAGGAATTTCTTGTGCGCTCAGGCACAGAGAACGTCCATGGAATTGTCGGATTTGGCAAGGCCTGCGAGCTGGCCCGTGAAAAGATTGGATTGTACGGCGCAGTCAGGGAACTGCGTGATTATATGGTAAGCAAAGTACTTGGTGGGATTGCTCACTGCAGACTCAATGGTCCTGACGACCAGGCAAAGAGGCTGCCGACAAATGCGCACTTTACATTTTATGGTGTAAACGGCGAAGACATGATTATCAAACTTGACGAATACGGATTTGCTGTTTCGACCGGCTCTGCCTGCTCGGTAAAAAAGCAAAAGCCTTCACATGTACTGAAGGCGATGGGATTTTCATATGAAGAGATAACAGGTTCATTACGAATAACTCTGGGCTTGCAGAATACAAGAGAAGAGATCGATAGCCTGGTACAGGCTCTGTCTGAAATAGTAGGCGAGTTGAGGTCGCTGTCGCCTTTCAAGGAAAAATATGATTAGTTATCGTCTGCAGTACTTGATGTGTCAGTATTTTTGAGTTTGTGTAGAAACAAGCCAGTCCACCATAGCGAAACCGTTATTATTCTCGCTGACAGATTTGAGTACATGTCTGGCACAGCATCTGTATCATCGGTTCCAAATATAGGAGAAAAGGCACCTGACTTTGAGCTTCCCGATATCAATATGAAGTCGCACAGGCTACAGGATTATGCAGGCAAGAAGCTGGTTCTTGCATTCTTTCCGGCGGCAGAATCCCCGGTCTGTACAGCCGAGATGTGTGCGTTCAGAGACTCTCTTGACGAACTCAGAGACTATGGCGCAAATGTGGTCGGCGTCTCTGTTGATGGACCATTTGCAAACAAGATATTCACCGAAAACCGGCACCTGAACTTTCCAGTGCTAAGCGACTACAAGAGAGACACTATAAGAAAATATGGAATTGTCATGAAAAATCTTGGTCCTCTGCAGGATTATAATGCTGCAAAGCGATCAATTTTCATACTGGATGAAAATGGAAAAGTTCAGTACAGGTGGGTATCTGACAACCCGCTGGTCGAGCCCAATTATGCCGAGATCAAAGAGGCACTAAAGCATAGCAAAAAGAAGTCAGGCTAGACAAGATTTTTCTTTCTTCTTTTCGGTTTTTTCTTTTCTTATTATCTTTTCTGCTGTGTTCTGTTCCGTTCTGTTTGGATTCCTTCCCTTCTCTTACGTTATGCCACTCTCTTTCCTGCCCTAATCTGACGATTGTACCTTGCTTATTCTATTCTACTGTCCTGCCCTACCTATCATATCCTATTCTATAACTGCAAGAATGTCGTTTCTTGCTACACTAGCTCCCTGCTTTACCTTTATTTCCTTGATACTGCCGTCCTTGTGTGCCTTGACAGCTACCTGCATCTTCATCGATTCGAGGACCATGACAACATCCCCTTTCTTTACCTGCGTGCCGGGTTTTGCAGCCAGACTTACTACCCTGCCAGGTATCTGGCTGGTCAGATTCCTGTCTCCGCCTCCAGAACCTGCCATACCTGAGGACTTTTCAAGCACTTCTGTAAGCTTTGAATGCTTCTTTACATTTACCGGCTGCCCATCTACCACAAGCTTGGCTTCAGCACTGCTACTGCTCATCACCTTGACATGGTGAAAGGTGTTGTCCAGCATGAACTCAAATTCATCGCTGCCAGACTTGAGCAGCTTCAACATGTGATCCTTGCCATCTATTCTTATCAGTATAGAGTCGTTTCCAAGGCTGTGGACAAACTCTGCGTTCAAAAGATGGGCAAGGTCGCCTATTTTAAACTCCATTACGGTTTTCCTCCAAATTGTTCCGGCGCCAAGCTTCTGAGGCTTGGCCTGCTATTACCGCTGGATGCAGTTTTATCTGAGGACATGTTTCCACCTTGATGGCTGCTTTTGCTGCATGGCAGCACCTGCACCCTTTGCTTTTGCTTTCTTTACAAGTTCTGACTGCAAAAGCACAGCTGCTACTGCAGCGGATGCTTTTTTCTTGGCCTCTTCTTTTGCGTCTTCTCTCATCCGGTCCATCACCCTGTACCTCTCCAGATAATCGGTAGACAGCTCCCCTTTCACAAAGTTAGGCTCATCCATAATGGTCCGGTATAGCGGTATTGTGGTGTTGATTCCTTCAATCTGAAACTCGTCGAGGGCGTTTTTCATCCTTCTTCTAGCTTCGTCAAAGTTTCTTCCCCATGCAAGCAGTTTGGCAACAAGGGAGTCATAGTATCCTGAGACTGTGCAGCCCGGATACAGGTATGTATCAACTCTTATCCCTGGCCCATACGGGATGTTGCAGCTTGGAACAGGCCCGACAGACGGGGCAAAGTCGTAGAACGGGTCCTCTGCATTTATCCTGCACTCCATGGCGCAACCGTTCATCCGGAGATCCTGCTGGTTGAACGGAATTTCCTCACCCTGTGCTATCGCTATCTGCAATTTGACCAAGTCAAGTCCTGTTACAAGCTCGGTCACGGGGTGCTCCACCTGTAGCCTTGAATTTATTTCAATAAAGTAAAAGTTGCCTTCGTCGTCTCTGAGAAACTCTGCAGTGCCGGCATTCAAATAGTCTACAGCTGCGGCGGCTCTGACTGCAATCTCGCCGACTCGTTCTCTTGTCTTCTGATCTACAACTGGAGATGGAGATATCTCGATGAGTTTCTGGTGCCGGCGCTGTATAGAGCATTCTCGCTCAAACAGGTGCCTGCCATTTCCATGCGAGTCCCGTATCAGCTGAAATTCGATATGTCTTATCTTGACAAGATATTTTTCCACAAAAAGTGCGGCTTTGCCAAAGGCGGCCCTTGATTCTGCGGAGGCCATTTCAAACTCCTGCCTCAGCTGCTTCTCATCTTTTGCCAGCCGGATTCCTCTGCCTCCACCTCCAAATGCAGATTTCAGCAGTACCGGATAGCCGGCTCTATGGGCTATATCTGCAGCCTTTTCCACATCTTCTACAATGCCGTCACTGCCAGGCACTGTAGGGACCTTGGCTCTTTTCATGACTTCTTTGCATTTCATCTTGTCTCCAGTAATCTCCATCGCCTTGCTTGTTGGGCCAATGAATATGATCCCGCTTTTTTCGCACAGGCTTGCAAAGTTTTCGTTTTCAGACAGAAAGCCATACCCGGGGTGAATAGCGTCAACGCCGGCTGCCTTGGCTGTTTCGATAATTTTGTTCATGTTAAGGTAGCTTTCCGCTGGCGCTGCAGGGCCGATGTGAAAGGCCTCGTCGGCTCTCTTTACATGTACAGCCCTGACATCTTCATCTGAATATATTGCTACAGACTTGATCCCGAGCTCTTTGCATGCCCGGACTACTCTGAGGGCTATCTCGCCCCTATTTGCGATCAGTATGCTAGAGATCTTGGACATTTTCATACATCACTCCTTTCATTCTAGAGGTTAATGTTTCCGTGTTTTTTCCATACCCTGGACTCTTTTTTATCTGCCAGAGCCTCCAGTGCCCTTATTATCATTGGCCTTGTCTCCATGGGATCTATTACCACATCAATTACTCCCCTCTCTGCAGCAATGTATGGATTGGCGAATTTGTCACGATATTCTTTTGCCAGCCTCTTTTTTATCGCTGCAGCATCTGGAGAGGATTTCAGCTCCTTTCGGTGAATTATTGTAATTGCGGCCTCGGGGCCCAGCACAGCAATCTCTGCAGTGGGCCATGCATAGTTGACATCAGCCCTCAGGTTCTTGCTTCCCATGGCAATGTAAGCTCCTCCGTATGCCTTGCCTACAATGCAGGTAATTTTTGGAACTGTAGCCTCGCAGTAAGCAAAGAGAAGCTTGCTTCCATGTCGGATTATCCCATTGTGTTCCTGATCAGCTCCTGGAAGGTAACCGGGCGTATCCACAAGTGTTACAATGGGTATGTTGAACGCATCGCAGAAGCGGATAAACCTGGCGGCCTTGTTTGACGAATTTATGTCAAGTGCCCCGGCGAGATACAATGGCTGGTTTGCAACTATCCCAACAGACCTGCCGGCCATCCTTGCAAATCCTACCACAATATTTTCTGCAAAGAGCTCGTGAACCTCGAAAAAGTCACCGTTGTCGACTATCGACTTGATTATCTCTTTGATGTCATAGGGCTGGTAGGGCGCTTCTGGCAGGACGCTTGCAAGCTTGGAGTCAACCCGGTTAGGGTCATCGCTGCTCTCCACCATCGGCGGATCTTCGAGGTTATTTTGTGGTATAAATGAGAGCAGTTTTTTTATCTTGTCAATGCAGTCATATTCGTTCTTGGCTACAAAATGCGCCACGCCGGACTTTGTGGCATGAGCCCTTGCGCCGCCAAGGTCTTCAAAGGAGACTTCTTGGCTCAGGACCTCTTTTACCACCTCCGGACCTGTTACAAACATCTGACCGATGTTTTCGACCATTATCACAAAATCCGTCATTGCCGGTGAGTATACTGCGCCGCCTGCGCATGGGCCTATGCTTGCCGTGATCTGCGGTATTACACCTGATGCCTGAGTATTGCGGAAAAAGATATCCCCATAGCTGTCCAGGCTCATGACGCCTTCTTGGATCCTTGCGCCTCCGGAGTCAATTATTCCAATTACAGGCACACCTATCTTCATTGCATGGTCCATGACTTTGGCAATCTTTTTGCCTGACATCTCGCCAAGCGAGCCGCCAAGCACCGTAAAGTCGTATGCGAATACAACGACCTGCCTGCCATTTACCGTCCCAAAGCCACTCACGATGCCGTCCCCATAGTGCTTCTTTACTGTGGGATCGTCGCCTCTGTGAACCACGTACTTGTCAATTTCCACAAAAGATCCTTCGTCCAGAAGAAGGCTTATCCTCTCCCTGGCAGTCAGCTTGCCTTTTGTATGCTGGGCCTCTATCTTGTCTGGCCCGCCGCCGCCCTCTGCAGACTTTTTCAGCTGGGCCAGTCGCTTGATCTTTTCTTCATGCATTGGAATGTATTTATCCGCATTGGAGCCTATATAAATTCATTATAACAACAAACGCCAGATCTTTTCTCTTCTCTTCTCTCCTCTTCTCTCAGTCTTTCAGAGATGCTCTGCCACCCTGAGCCCGCCTGAAAACGTTCATGCTGAGGTTATAGTTTTCGTACAGGACTTGAAGTGCATCGATCTCTGTCACGAGCATGGCTATCTTGACTTTGTTGGCCTCCGGGTCTTTGTTAAGCTCGTTTAGCCTTTCGTGCTTCTCGGCCAAGAGGCTTCCTACTATATTCTCATACTCGCTTGACATCTGCTAGCAAAAAGTGGAAGAGTATTATTTTATTTTAACTTTTGCCAGAGATAGATTGCAGCTTCTCAAGAAAGGCGGCCTTGTACTTTCTGTAAGCGTCCGGGTCTGCTACACACCGGCTGCAGATAAACAAGCTGTGTTCTGATGCCTTGGAGTAGTGAAGGCCGGACATGGCAGGACTGCTGTGAGTGCTTTCTTTCCTGCCGCAGATAAAGCATTCAAATTCAAGTTCAGACTCGTTTTGCAATCCATCCTCTTTGGGCTCTTCCTCTACCCCTTCCCTTGCCCGGGGCCGGGATTTTTCCAGAGATTTCTCTGAGGATTCCTGACAGTCAAGATGCTTGATAGCCTTCGACGACCTGGACCACAAGGCATACTCTCCCACATTGATGTCGCGGCCACATTCTTTGCATCTGCCCCTGTACTTTACCAGAAGCGTTATCCAGTCAGTTCCGCCTTTTTTTGTGCCTGTTCCACTCATTCCATACCATCGCTCCACAACCTAGCCCTAGCCTTTGCTGCCCCTTCTACCTCCGCCCCGACTGTCGCCTACTGCGCTACTTTTTCTTCTCCCTTCGCTTCCGCCCGTCACAGTGCCAATTCCTTTTGTTCTCTCTATTTCCTTGAACAGCGCCTGGCTGGCGGGTTCGTCAAGTCCAAGCTCCTCGGCAATCTTGTCTGCAGGCGCATTGCTTTCTGCAATAATTCGCACCATGTAAGGCATGACCGTCGAGCCAAAGGTGCTCTTTGAAGTGTGTGCCATCGACGAGAGCTCTGTTAGAAGGCCAGACATTGACCTAGCTCTTGCAAATATCGGGCCCATAAGAGGCCAAGGCATGCTGTATTGGCTGTACTTGATGCCTCGCCTGCGCGACGGCTCAAACATCCGGTAGGCCAGTATCTCTCTGGCGTACCGTACAAGGACCCACTGCATATTTTTGCTCGCCCTTCCAACAAGCACGTCAGCCTTTGACAGGATGTCTAAAAGTACAGCAAGGTCATCTGGCTTTAGGCGTGTGGAGACAATGCTGGAAAATAGTGCATTTATCATGTCCTTGCGCCGGTCCTCCGGCGATGCTCCAAAGCGCGGGTCGTTGTATGCCGCATCTGCCCTGAAGAAATATTCCCGCGCCTGCTCTGCCAGATCGGATCCAAAGTATGCATTTATTGCATCCGCAATGTCCAGATGGTAGTCTCTTGCTGAAAGCAAAGAGTATCCCGAGGCGAGCGCCTGGGCAGAATTTAGCATCGACCTTGCATCTCCCCTGCTTGTGCGAACAATGGCCGCCCTGTCTTCCAGCGGAAGGCTCACTTTCTGCTCTGCAAGCACATGGTTCAAAAGGATGGCAAGGTGACTATCTGGTACCGGACCGAATTCTACAACCCGGCAGGCTTTGCCAAGATCCTTTATCTTGCTGCTCTTTGTATTTGCAGCCATTATCACAGGCACTGTCGGCTCCTGCATCAGATCTATCAGAGTATCTAGGCCGCCGGTGTCTTCTCTTCCAGAAATTCCGTCTACCTCGTCTATGAAGAGTAGAATCTTTTTTCCAAAAATGCCTGTATTGGCAAGCACCGGAGATATCCGCGCCTGCAGGATCTCTTTGTTTCTTGTGTCGCTTGCGTTCATCTCTACAAGATCGTATCCCATCTGGGCTGCCAGCACACGCACTATAGTAGTCTTGCCTACTCCTGGTGGCCCTACCAGAAGAAGAGGCTTGCTTCCGCTCACCCACCCTGACAGCCACTTTACAATCAGAAGCCGGGCTTGCTCGTTTCCCACCATCTCCTCTACCCTTGATGGGCGGTATTTCTCAGACCATATTACCATAGATTGATTGCATCCAGCTTTGTCTGAAATTCATCAAACAGGTGCTGCTGTCTTTTCAACTCTCCATACCAGTACTGATTGTAGTGGCTCACAGTGAGAAACAGAAATTCAAGAAAATCTCGGAGCTCAAAGTCAGACGGCAGCATGTCAACCGCAAGCCTAGCTTCGTCCAGGTATGCCTCTCCTCTCTTTAGGGTAAGGTCAAAGGCCTTTCTCAGATCACCGGTGTTTGCTGCAAAATAAAGTGGCCAAGAGGGAACCTTGACAGACCTGTTTTTTATTGCATCTTCAATTTCATTTCCGCAGCCAACAGATTCGCCTGCTTTGGCCATCCCAAGGTGAAATATGTCGCCTAGCGGGCGGCGGTTGAGGGCCATATTTCTGCCCGCAGTACCCATAACGGCGCGATATTTTTTGTAGCACTCGGCCATATTCTCGTCGCTGATAGAAGGCGGGTCTGCCTTCAGCTTCAGGTCAATATACTGGCCTGCTCTCGCATCTGCAAACCCTCTTTCAAATGCATCTACAACTGCTTTGCCCCCCTGGGAGATATTGTGCCTTGCAATCTTCAGGATGTATGGGTTCATGAGCCTGTAGTCGTCGAGGAACTCGACGTCTTCGTCTTTGTCAACAATTCTGTCCATTGGCTCGCTGAGATCAATTGCAATAATGTGGCCGTCTATTATCGCCTCTCTTTTTTCAGAAGGTATTCTGACCTCATCCCCATCTCTGCCAAAGTATTCAGACGCTGCATCAAAGAGGGCGTTAAAGACAGGAAATGTCATTTTCACAAAGTTTGAGTTCAGTATCCTGCCGACTCTGTCTCCAAGGACGCCAGGATCCGACAGCCTGCTCTTCACCTGAAGTATATCTCCATGGAGAAGAAGCTCCGGCGAGCCGACCTCTTTGGCAAAGCCTGCCAGCGTTTCAGAAGGGTTAGCGTCAGAGGTAATCTCTTTATGCAAAGACATGGTAAAGCGCTTGGCAAATGCGGTAAATTCGCGCTCGGTTTTTTCTTTGTACTTGTCAAACTGCTTGTATCCTCTCGAGTGCATCAGAGCCTGTTTGAGGATCTCCTTGCCGGCGGCTGTGCTCATGAGGGCCTCTTTGGAATAGACCGATACGTCTTTGCTACTCATCTGGTTAGAGCTGTTCAGCACAGTTGATTAATTAACTTATCCGTAGGATGGCAGCATTATATTATTATTGACCGTGACAACGCCGCATTCGCAGTGGTCGGCACTTGGTGCATATAGATGGCCACTACACTACTGGTCGTGCTGTGAAGCAAAAAAAGTAAACGATGGAGAACTGAAGGGTAGAATTGAAGGAAAGGAAAGAAAGGAACAAAAGCGCAAGTTAAAAGATAAAGATAAGCCAGGCTACCTTGAAGCCATAGCAATACGCTCTTGCTCGTTCTTTTTCTTTACCGCGTGGCTTGCCATATCGTTGTTTGATGCCAAAATGATCTCTTTGGCCAGAGCTTCTTCAATTGTTTGCGGGTTAGAGTATGTCGACTCCCTGACTCCTTCGGCGATAAACCGCAGCGCAAGGTCAACCCTGCGCAATGGAGCCACATCCACAGACACATGGTAGACCACTCCACCGTAGACTATTCTTGTAGTATCTTCATTTGGTGATGCATTTTCTATGGCCTTGACCAGCAGTTCAACAGGATTTTTGCCCGTTTCAAGGGCAATGATGTCCAAGGCAGTTCTGACCACGTTCAATACTTTGGCTTTTTTGCCACCCATACGGCCTGTATTTTTGGCATATTTTTTACCAAAATGCATCAACTTGTTGGCGAGTCTTTCCACGATATTGACCTCTGCCTTTTTGAGCCTCTGGTGCTCGTGCCTTCCGAATGTTACTGGAATGACTGCCGGCTTGAGCGAGATCACCTTTTGCAAGCCAAGATCCTTGACTTCAATTTTGCTTATATCCCACTTGTTGAATAACAGTATGTTTACCTGCTCTTTGCCGCTCATTCCATATCACTCCAGACTGCTACTGTCGTCATCATCTTCTTGGCTTCTCCTTTCTTCCGTAAACAAGCTCGATCAAAGATACGCCGTTTACCTTGAATACCTGCCATCTCACTCCCGGGATATCACCCATTGCGCCTCCCATCGAACCTCCAATTCCTTCAAGCATTACTTCGTCATGTTCGTCCACAAAGTTGAGCGCTCCGTCTCTTGGCAAAAAGGCTGTAACTGACTTGCCGTTTTTGATAAGCTGGACCCTCACACATTTTCTTACTGCAGAGTTTGGCTGCTTTGACTCGATACCTACCTTCTCCAGCACAATGCCTCTGGCCTGCGGGGCTCCTTCCAGAGGGTTGGCCTTTTTGTCAAGCATGAGCATCCTTCGTTTGTAGTACTTGTTTGCCCACCTTGCACGGTTCTTTTTTGCCTTAAGAACCCTGCCGGCGAATAATCCTAATGGAGACTTACCCATCCATGCTCACCCTATTACTTCCTGCAATTTGCTGTTCAGGACTAACTATCAGAACACTGGTTATTTGGAAGTATCGCTTCGCCAAAAGCCTCGCCTTTTCTGCGTTTCTGCCTTCCCTTCCCACGACTGCTCCTTTTTTCTTGGCATCTACTACGACTATTGCCTGCTTTGTTCCGTCCATTCTTTCGTTAATTTTTACCTCGCTTACCATGTCAGAGTTCAACATATTGCGGATAAATTCTGCTGCATCGTCAGAAAATTCAACAAGCTCGACTTTTTTTGCAACAACATTTTGCAACTGCTTTATTGTTGCGCCGCCCTTGCCAATTGCCAGACCCATCTGGCCTTTGTTTACCACGAAAATCACCCTGTCCATCTTTTCGTCTACTATGCAATCCCTTGCCGTAGCGCTTGTTATGCTCTGGAACAGGGACATGAGACGTAGCTCGTCAGAAGTAAGCTTGATCTTTTCAGTCATTTGTTTACAGCGTCCCTCTAGCGTCATCGAAGCAGAACGTAGATCCATCGGTCCTAAACAACAACTCATGCTGTCTGTCGAAGTCCAATTTAAGTTTTGGCGCCAGTTCAGGGCATGGCAGGCAGAGCAGGCCAGAGCAGACACGATGTTGTCCGGCAGACAAACACATTATCGATTTTTGACTTGACTCTGCCCTGCCTACCGGTAACCACTGCATCGGCACTTTTTGCATACAAGCAATTTTCTTTTTATGTCAAAATAGTGCTGCCCGAGCAGGTGGTTACAGCCCTTGTTTGAACATACGGATCCCCGGCCCATGCTGTTTTTGTCTTCTCCTGCATTACTCGCATGTCAGATCATCGGATCTGCTCAGTTCACTTGGCACAGTCCATAAAATCGAATTGGATCGATCAACAAAAGTACAGAGCTAGGCTTCGGCACCTGATGCAAACTCTGCTGCAATGATGTGCTTGCACTTTACGGACCTGAAGCTAAAGTCCGGGCAGGTACATGTCTTGATGTCAGTATCCACTTCATAGAATTTGCCCCAGTCTTTGCTGCTCCTTATCTCAAACATGTGGCCGCCAGATGCGTTCTTTTCAAGTATCACTGGCTGCTCTTTGTTCTGCTCTAATATGGCATATGCTCTGTCGATTCGTTTGAGCATTCCCATAAGCTGCTCTTTGGAGATTCTTTTATTTTTCAACCAGTTCATTTGCAATCATGAAACGCTCTTCAAAATAACAATATAAAACAAAGAGCACCAAAGGGAGAGGGGGCCTGACGGCTGACAAACAACCAATAGACGCAGGTTGACCTGTTCTGCTGACCGGCAATATCGCATCGCTCCGACATAAAAAAATGCCACAGATTAGATAGCAGGATGGTAGCCAGCTAAAATAAAACCGATATATCCAAAGAATTCCAACAAAAACCGTTCTGCATGACAGACCAGTCAGTATCTGCGGCTGCAAAAGACAAAAGCAAACTTCACAAGCGCTACAACAAGCTGGTAGTCATCGACCTGGAAAAGCGAGCCATTCTCCGCGATGCAGTCAAGCGGAATACTCCCTGCCACCACAAGCAGATCTACACTCAGGCCAATGCGATCTGCAGGAGGATATCCTCATCTTACGAGGATGGCCTCATCACAAAGGAACAGGCGCTTGAGCTGATACTGAAGGCCCACGACCAGAATAGCCACAGGGGTCTTCCCAAGGAAGTTGTGGCTGGCGAAATGAACAAGCAGCTGGACAAGATTGAAAACAGAGATGGCACTTCGTTTGCCATGACGATGGCAAACGTAAGCCAGGCAAACAACATAAGCGCGGCAAAAGGAAAGGCAAGGGCAAGGGCCAAGGAACCAGTAAACAGCCAAGAGAGTGACAGCGATCAGGCTTATGAAAACGCACTTGCAGACAGGTACTCTGAGAGCTATTGGGCGGAAGTCATCTGACAGTTATTTTTTTCGCTGCATTTTGATTAACTAGCTAACTACAGGCGACAAACAGGTTCTGCACAGAAGAACAAAACCAAAAATAAAAAATGAAAAGGAAAAGAACGTTGCCGAGCACGCAACGGTAGCACGTCAGGCAGCTGGCTTTTGTTCTTTTGCGGATTTTTCAAACAGTGCGCTTATCTCTTGGTCCGTGCCGGCCCTCAGGGCAATTGTTGTCACCCGGAAGGGCATATTGCAGAGCTTGCCCAGCTGAATAGAATTGCCTTCAAACTCATAGACAGGCACGCCGGCCTGGCTGGCTTGTTCTTGCAGTTTTGCCTTTCTCTGCGAATCAAGCGACCTTGATACGATTATCAGTTTTGAGCCCTTTACAGACCGGGTAACCTCTTTGACACCGCTCTTGTATTTTTCAGCCTCTATGGCGTCTTTAATCACTTTTTCTATTGTCTTCATCTTCTTTTCCTTGCTCCTCCTTTACCTTCATGTACAGGTCTACCATTCCCGTTCCGACCGGAACAGTAGCGCCCACTATAACGTTTTCAGTTACACCCCTCAGCGTCTCGACCTGACCTTCAAGCGACGCTTTTGCAATAGTCGGCACAGTAATTTCAAACGCTGCCCTTGCAAGAACCGAAGTCTTTGTTCCGGCAATGCCGTGCCTTCCGATCTGCTGCAAATAGCCCTTTGATGTCATAAGGTCTGCAACCAGCATGATATGCCTGACATCTACTTCAAGTCCCTGCTCTTCAAGGGTAGTAGTTATCTCTCTGACCAGAGCTGTCCTTGCCGCCTCTATACCAAGAGTCTGCCAGACTTCATAGACATTGTTGGTGGTTATCCGGGTGGTGTCCACGCCGTCTACTACCACAACTTTGGCCAGATTGGACCCTGCAGTCTGTATTACCCACTCTTCCTCCTGCTTTACTATCGTGACCCTTTCTATGTCAGGCACTCCCTTTACACGGGTGTTTAGCAGCTTGTTTCTTAGCGTAAGCAGAGTCTGCGCATCAGGCTCGTCAGGGACGCTGATTCTGATCGAGCGCTTTTTGTCATTTAAAGAGATGTCGTATTTTTTCTTTGAGCTTGTCAGAACTTCATGCACGTCTTCCAGAGTACAGCCTCTTTCAGCAAGCTTGGATTCAGAGATGTAAAAAGTCAGAACGCCGCCGTAATCAGTCTCTGTCCTCTCTACAAGGTCGCCTACCTGCGTAAAGAGTATCTCCCTTGCTACCTCCAGAGCCTTTTCCCTTGAAACGCGGTGGTCCTTGTCAAGGTAGATATCCATCGTTGGGGTGACAGGCTTTTTCCTTGCATCCACAAGCTCGATAAGTCTTGGAAGTCCCAGAGTGACGTTTCGCTCTTTTACTCCTGCAAAGTGAAAAGTCCTGAGCGTCATCTGCGTTCCCGGCTCGCCTATTGACTGGGCAGTTACCACCCCGACCGCTTCGCCAGGCTCTGCCATTGCCCTTTCAATCAGGTCAAGGGTCTTTTTCATTACCTTTTCGACACCTTCCTTGCTCAGTCTGTTTGCAAGCAATGCCGCTTCGAGGTTGTTCTTGAGGCGCGGGTTGAGGTTTTCTTCGTCTGCATATTTTGCAACTATATTTTTGATGTCGTGCTCGGTGGCCTTTCTGCCTTCGTCAACTATGGACTCTGACTCGATAAGCCGGGTTATGTTGATAGCTTCGCCATGGTCGCTCTTTGCAGGGTCTACTCCGTCCTCGCCGTATGTGAACTGGACGATATTGCCATGCGGGTCGCGCACGGTCTGGTCGTACTCTATCTTCAGGTGCTCTAGGGCATTTATCAGCCTCCTCTGCATGTAGCCGGACTGCTGAGTCCTGACTGCAGTGTCCACAAGGCCTTCTCTTCCCCCCATTGCATGGAAAAAGAATTCAAGCGGGTTGAGGCCGTCTCTATAGTTTGACTTGACAAATCCCTTCGCATCAGGGTTGGTGTCGTTTGGCCTGAAATGGGAAAGGGCCCTGTTGTGGTATCCTTTCTCTATCCTCTTGCCCCTGATTGACTGCTGGCCAAGGGCGGCAGTCATCTGGCCGATGTTCAGAGTCGAGCCTCTGGCGCCCGTAGATGCCATTATCACGCCCGAGTTCTCATCAGGAAACGCCCTGTCGGCTGTCCTGCCGGCTCTATCCCTTGCGCGGGATAGCTCGTTGACTACGTACAGCTCCAGGGCCTCTTCTGCTGCAAGGCCCCTTGTCAGCGGAAGCGTGCCGTCCTTGTACTGCTGGATAAGCTCGTAGACTTTATCGTAGGTCTTTTGGATAATATCGGCAATCTCTTGCCTTGTCTCCTGGCTCAGCCACAGGTCAGAGTAGCCGTAGGTAAACCCTCTGTGTGTGATATAGGTCTTGAGCATTATCAGTATAGAGTCGAGGAATTTCTTGGCCGCATCGTTGCCATAATCCTTGGCAATCCTGTGAAGGACGCTGTCTGGCTCTTCGGCGCCGATGGAGGCTTTGTCTATTACGCCGCTGACAAGCTCGCCACTTTTTATGACCACATCCTTGCCCTCTCCTTTGGCTGCCTTGTTCCACTTTGACGTTATGATAAAGTTAAAGTCCTTGGGCAGAAAGAGCGAAAAGAGCTGCTTGCCTGAGTATAGTTTGATTCCGTCCTTGGTTATCGCCGGCTCCGGCAACGGGCCCTTGTAGCCACCGGTAAGCGCCATGTTTGCAAACTCTTCTCTTGTCAAGGTGGTCTGGTCCTTTGTCAGCATAAATGCGCCTGTGATAAAGTCCCGAATCCCTCCAATGATAGGCCCGCCATACCTTGGTGATATCAGCTGGTCCTGGACCTTCATCAGAAGTGCTGCCTCTGCCCTGGCCTCTTCACTCTGCGGCACATGCAGGTTCATTTCATCTCCATCAAAGTCTGCGTTATATGGTGGGCAGACTGCAGGATGGAGCCTGAATGTCCTGTATGGAAGCACCCTGACAGTGTGGGCCATGATTGACATCCGGTGAAGAGATGGCTGCCTGTTAAAGATCACAATATCGCCGTCTGACAGGTGTCGCTCTACAATATAGCCGGCGGCAAGCGAGTCTGCAATTGTCTTTCTGTCGCTCACATAGTCAAGTCTTATCTTGACACCATCCGGCCTGATGATATAGTTAGCGCCAGGGTAAGTGTTTGGCCCATTTGCTATCAGCTCTTTGAGCCTTTCAATATTCCATTGCGAAACAGTTTCCGGAATGGTGAGCTTTTTGGCCACGTCTACAGGTACGCCGACGTTTGATATGGCTAGGTTTGGATCAGGTGAGATTACAGTCCTGCTTGAAAAGTCGACTCGCTTGCCTGAAAGCGAGCCTCTGAACCTTCCCTCTTTGCCTTTCAGCCTCTGCGTGAGTGTCTTGAGCGGCCTGCCGGAGCGGTGGTGCGCCTGAGGGATACCGGAGACTTCGTTATCAAAGTATGTAGTGACATGATATTGCAAAAGGTCGACCAGGTCCTGCACGATAAGCGGAGGAGTCCCGGCTTCCTTGCTTTCTTTGAGCCTCTGGTTTACTCTGATAATATCGACCAGCTTGTGCGTCAGGTCGTCTTCTGACCTTATGCCTGTTTCAAGTATGATAGAAGGCCTCACGGTTACCGGCGGCACAGGCAGAACCTGCAGTACAAACCACTCTGGCCTTGCAGTCTTGGGGTCATATCCGAGAAGAACAAGGTCTTCGTCCGGGACATGCGCAAGTCTTTCTCTGATTGTAATTGGTAAAAGCCTGTTTTCCCCTGCATCGGTTTTTTCCACAAATATGGTTGGCTTTGTGAATATCAGGTCGTACTGCTCTTTCTGGCAGTGTGGGCAGACTTTGACTTTTTTGGCCTTTTCAATGATTTCGTCTTTGATGTTTTCAAGAGTAATGACTGCGTATGCAGCCTTGCTGTCCCTTATGGCCTTGTATTTTGCCAGGTCTTCCGGGTCAAGCTTGATCCTGTTGCATGACCTGCATGTAATGAGCAAAAGTTTGTGTACATCGTCTACAAATGCGATGTGCAGCACCGGCTCTGCAAGCTCGATGTGCCCAAAGTGACCGGGGCACTTTGCAGAGGTATTGCCGCATGTAGCGCATTTCTGTCCCGGCTCAAGCGTTCCCAGGCGGTTATCCATCAGCCCTCCCTGCACCGGCATGCCATCCTCATCATAGGTCTCTGGCGCAGTAATTTCGGCAACAGTGAACTTGCGCACTTCAGTTGGCGACCAGACGCTAAACTTGATGCCGCCCAGTATTTTTGCAGATTCTTCCATACTCAGTTCCAGCCTCCTGTGTGTGCTGTTTTTGTTTCAATCCCTTTTTTCACAACATTGCTTTCCATTTTTACTATCATTTTCATTCTGCCTTCCATTTTCTTCTCTTCCCTTCTTTTCTCCTCTGCTCTCCTCACACCTTCTCCTTTACCAAAAGCCTTGGCGCAACATTGAGGCTCATCATCTCCTGCAGTAGTAGCTTGAATGCATATGCGATCACCACTGAAGATATCTTGGCCTTTTCGCCGCAGACTCGGCAGATATACCTGCGCTGCTTGACATCATAGTAAGCCAAAAGGCCGCAGCGCTCGCAGATGTTGACCTCAGCCTTGTCTGACTCTTCAAGCAATCTGTCCTTGAGCATCATTGATGCGCCGTATGCTATCAGGCAGTCGCGCTCCATCTCTCCGAACCGAAGTCCCCCTCCGCGTGCCCTTCCTTCGGTTGGCTGCTTGGTGAGCATCTGGACCTGGCCCCTGGCCCTGCTGTGTATCTTGTCTGCGACCATGTGGTGAAGCTTCTGGTAGTACACTACGCCAACATATACATCAGCAGGGAACCTCTTGCCTGTCCTGCCATCATACATTACTTCCTTTCCTGTATACTTGAAGCCATATGACTCCATGACTCCTTTTATCTGGTCAAGCTTCTCGCCAAGGAATGCAGAGCCGTCAACTATCTTGCCCCTCAGCGAAGCTGCCTTGCCGCCAAGCGACTCCATAAACTGCCCGACAGTCATTCTTGATGGAAAAGCGTGGGGATTTATCATGACATCCGGCACTATGCCGTCCTCTGTGTATGGAAGGTCTTCCTGGTTGACAAGCATCCCTACGACTCCTTTCTGTCCATGGCGCGAAGCAAATTTGTCGCCTATCTCCGGGATCCTCATGTCCCTGACCCTGATCTTGTACATCTTGCCTCCTTCGACTGACTGTGTCATAATGACGCTGTCGACAACTCCGTTCTCAGAAGGTCTGACGCCAACTGACGTGTCTCTCCTGTATGGGCCTTTAACCTCAAATTCTTTGTATTCTTCCATAAATCTGGGCGGAGACGTCCTGCCGATCAGAATATCCCCTCCGGAAACTACTGCCTCGTGCATGATGGCGCCATCCTGCTCTAGCAGCCTGTAGGCCTTTTCGCCCCTGTATCCGCGTATGTTGGCATCAGCCTGTGGAAGCTCAAAGTTATCCTTCATGCCTCCGGGATACTGCTTTGCCTCTGCTTCGTATACCCTGTAAAAGAATGTCCTTCCCAGTCCCCTGTCTACAGAGGACTTGTTAAAGACAACTGCGTCTTCAATATTGTAACCTTCAAACGGAAGAACAGCTACAACGCAGTTCTGTCCTGTTGGCCTTTCCTCAAGCCCCAAAAGACCTATTGCCTTTGTGCTGACGACCGGCGTCTGCGGGTAGAGCATAAAGTGCTGTCTGACATATGTGCTTGCGTTCATGAGCGGAGTAGAGAACCCGAGGCTCTGTTTTGCCATTGCGCTTTCGTATGTGTTCCTCGGCGACTGGTTGTGCTCGGGGTATGGTATTATCGATGCTCCTACCCCCAGTATGGCAGACGGGAATATCTCCATGTGGGTGTGCTTGGCGTCAATGCCTTTTGGATCGATTGCCACATAGCAATTCTCTTCTTCGTTTGCATCTACAAGCTCAATTACGCCCATGTATAGCAGGTCTGTCCACGAGAGGAACTTTTTTGAGACTTTTTCAATGACTTCATGGGTGACAAGTGGCCTGCCATCTTTAAAGACCACAAGCGGCCTCAGCACCCTGCCGGCGTTGCAGCTGATATAGAGTCTCTTGGTGGCATTTTCGTTCATGGACGAGTACAGGTAAATGCCCACATGAGGGTGGATCTTGCCCGACCTTCTCATTGACCTGAGCGAATCAGCTAGCTGCTGTCCGTTCTGGGCGTATCCTATCAGCCGCCCGTCAACAAAGACTCTGCTTCCGGTTCTGCGCAGCTCTGTGCCAACTTCGTCGACATGCTGGACGCCAAGCTCGTAGAGCTTTTCGATGATCTCGGCGTAAGGGACGCTTACTGAAATTATAGCAGAAAGGGCGAGGTTTTTGACCAGTCCGCAGTTGGAGCCCTCCGGGGTTTCAGCGGGACATATCCTTCCAAAGTGTGTAGCGTGCAGGTCGCGTGCTTCAAAGTTTGGCTGGCTTCTGCTCAGCGGGGACTGGATCCTGCGCAGGTGGCTTATAGTCGACATGTAGTTTGTCCTGTCAAGGAGCTGCGTGACACCCACACGGCCACGCCCCCAGTTTCCTGTGGCGATCGCGTTGTTCAGCTTGTCAGAGACAATGCCTGGCCGGACTGCGGCAGCTACTGCATTGATGCCCCTCTTCTGGCCCGACCTTTCAAGCTGGTATTTCATGTCCCTTATCAGGTTGCGGAAAGCCGTCCTGAAAAGGTCTGCAAGCATCTGGCCGGCAAACTTGATGACCTTGTTGCCATAGTGGTCCTTGTCGTCAGAGTCTATCCAGCCCAGCTTGAGCTCGACCAGCTTGGAAGCGGCTTCGCCCAGAAACAGCGCTTTCTCGTGGCGGTTATCAGGGTTTTTGCCGATGTGCGGAAGCAGGCCCCAGTCAAGCAGGGTCTCCGCCCTCTTTATCTGGAATTCTTCAAGCATACCCGGGGCAATTCTTTTGCTGATATAGACGATGGCATCACGACTTGATGCAACGTCTCCGGCCTTCTCAAAAGACGGCTCAAGCTCGTCCTGTATTGCCTCGTTCAGTGAGACTGCATCGGCAATATCTTTGTCGGATTCAAGCCCGAGTGCCCTTATCAGGGTGATAAGCGGTATATCGACAGGTGAGCCGGGGATCTTGGTTACAATAGAGCCATCTGGCCTCATGATAAGCTCAAGCTTTGCCCTATAACCTACAATTGAAGAGTATACCTTTGCCTTATAGAGGAGGGTGCCAGTCGTCTCCTCTGTATCTACGATTATCTTGTTGTATGATAGATCTTCCAGCCCGACAATGACCCTCTCTGACCCGTTAATGACAAAATATCCTCCAGGGTCTTTTGGGTCCTCTCCAAATTCTATCAGTTTGGACTCTGGAAGGTTATGCAGTATGCAGGTATTTGACTTGACCATAACAGGCATGTCGCCTATGTGGATAAATCTCGATTCAAGTATCTTGCCGTCTTCTACAACGCTGCACTCTAGCATGACAGGGGATGCGTATGTCAGGTTCCGCAGCCTGGCTTCCATCGGAGCCACATGGGTGATAGAGCCGTCAAGCTCCATTATCCTTGGCTGCTGCAGCTTTATCTTGCCGAGCTTGATCTTGTATGGATACTCGGCAGTCTCAACTTCAATCTCGCCGACTTCGTCGATTATGCTCTGAAGTCCACGCTCCATAAACTCGTTGTATGAATTGAGGTGCTGCCTGGCTACGCCTTCTCTTCTCAAAATGTCGTTAATAATAGGCCACATATCAATAGAATTCTCTACAAGCACGTCTATCTACTCAACCTTCTACTACGTACCGGTAATATACACTTTCACCCGCTGTAGGGCTCTTTCGTGTAATTTTTATGATATCTCCTGGGCGTACATCAAGTTCCTCTATTGCCTTGTCGCTCATCATGATGTATGGAAGCTGGCCGGGTTTTGCGTTGTATTTTTTGAGGACTTCTTCTGCCTCCTTTTTGGGAAGTATTTCGTGCTTTGGCTGGTACACGTGGTTTGTGATCCTGATCACTTTTTTCTCAGACACTAGTTGCTCCCCTCTCTTCTCTTTCAGACACAGAATAAAATAGGTAAAGAAATGCTGCCAAGACCAAACTCGTAGAATACGTAAAGAATCTCATATAAGTATTTTGACTTCTCTTGATTTGAGATTGAGAAAAATAAATGAAATCAAATCAAATCGAATATTCTCTTTCTTTGAATTTGAGAAATAGAATTCATCTGTTATCCAAAATTAGCTTGTACAGTCAAATTTCTACACCAAAAGGATAAATAGTAATGCAAATATAGCACGGTAGGTGTGCATGAGGGATAATGTACTATAAAGGATATGCACTATTAGCAATACTGATAGCATCAGGCGTCGTGGTAGGTTCTAACGCATACGCCGCATCTGCCCCGACCGTGCAGACAGACAAGACAAGCTACCAATCAGGAGACACCATTGTAGTTTCGGGAAAAGTCACTCCAGTGGCTGGCCAGGCTTTATTGATTGAAGTCTTTAATCCAAGCAATGCTTTGTACAGGGCAGACACCATTGTGCCTGCTGCAGATGGCTCGTACAACTATAACTTGAAGATTGGAGGCAAGCTAGGCCCAACAGGAACTTATACCGTAGTGGTCACATATAACCAGCAAAAGGCCCAGACAACATTCAGCTTTACAAACAATATCACAACAGGACCAGGAGGAGGAGGATGGCAGACATACAACGGCCAGGGCTTTACAGTTCAGTACATGATAACTGGCGGAACACTCAACAATATCACTGCAGACACCACATTCACCTCACTCAAGGCATACATCACATCTACCTCTAGCGGAACACTGCAATTAAAGATACCAAGAACCGTGCTTGATGCCAAGACAGACACAGGAGCAGACGATGACTTTGTCGTCTTTGCCGACGATGTCCCAACCAGCGACGTCAACCAGACAGCAACAGCCTCGGACAGAACAGTATCAATCAACTTTGACCAGGGAACTCAGACAATTGAGGTAGTTGGTACCGTAATTCATGTAGTGCCAGAGTTTGGCGCTGGAGCAGTTGCTGCCATTGTGCTTGCAATAGCCATAGTTGCAGTAGTTGTCACCACGTCAAGGCACAACAGAGGACTAACTTTCCTGCCAAAGTAAAAGGATTTTTTTCCTTTTTTCTTCCTTTTTGTTAGTTATTTCACGATCCAGTGATAACCATCTGCCTGCAGAGATCTCGATAACAATAAAACAAGACAAGACCAGACAAATTCAATTGAATCCAAGAATTGAAGTGAAGAAGTGTAAGTGTCGGGAAAAACAAAACCTCCGACAAAAGTGCCGGGGTCGCACAGTCCGGAAGTGCGGTGGCCTGATGAGCCACTGTGGTTTGCCGCCCTACACGGGTTCGAATCCCATCCCCGGCGCTTAAATCTTTCTTTTAAGACTAAAGTGAAACGGGCCTTCGGAGGGATTTGAACCCTCCTCAAGCGGTCTCTTTCGATAACCCTTGCGAGAAATCGTCCACAGCCGCCTATACTAACCAGGCTATACTACGAAGGCCAAGCAGACACGGATTTTAGCACAACTGTATATAATTGTTAGATGGCCCGCTTCTGCAAGCGCATCATCTTCCCGGCAGTATTCCTAGCCTGACAGTATCGACTCCTTCCTTCTCAAGCCTTGCTGCAAGGCCGTTCATCCCGATCGAGTCCCCTGCAAGGTGCCCAAGTATGACAAGGTTGCCATCAAGTTTTTCCTCACGCATCTTGACCAGATCGCCATAATCGACATGCAGGTAAATGAGAGTCGAGACTTTGTGTGTATAGTACGCCTTTGCGATATGGTAGCCGCCGTTGGTTCCTGCTGCAACTACCAGCGCCCAGTGCCCGGCCCTGTTCTTTTCGCTTCCCAGGACAACCTTTACCTTTGTCTTGGCATTTTTGAACTCGGGGATTCTGCCGACAGACTTTACGATATCTGTGACATATTCTACCTTTTTGGATGATTGAATGCTTTCAAGAATCACCTGCCTCATGTATTCGTCGCAGGGCTGGTGGATATTGACCAGGGGCATCTTCATGAGTCTGGCTGATTCTACCGTCTGGCTGTAAATGTCTGCATGGCTCCTAGTCTCAACTCTTTCCTGAAGTTTCTTGACGGCCATCTTGGCGATGTCTCTGGGGACGCTGTGCTCTATCATAAACTCGATGTGCCTGTCAAAAACTCTGTAAAAGTTTATGGCAGCCACTCCTATCGGGTGGTGTGCAATGACCGCATCGCACCCAAGGCTCTTTGCCAAAGCTATCTCTGCTGCGCTGACATCGATTGCCATCAGCACCTTCCTTATCCCTCTTCCCCTGACATGGACCGCGCTGTCAGCAGGCAGCTTTTTCCATCCTGCAAGATCCAGACCGATTTTCATTATCCTTTCAGTGTCAACCGTCATTCTTGTGTGGTATCCTGTGATGGTGGCTAAAAATGTACATGCCATGCAATAGCGCAAACCTGCTGAGTGCAAAACTTAAAAAATCTGCTGCAGGCATGTTCTAGTTGAACAAATAAAATGAGCTGCTCCGGTGAACATGTTTCGCATTCCACTGAAAATAATCTTATCCAGATAACCCCGCAGCTAAAATCCAGGCTGCAAAAAGCCAAATACGGAGTCTTCAACCACTCTGCAGTGGAGCTCTGCCACTGGACAAAAAAATCCTTCTCAAACGAAGGCGACTGCTACAAGCACAAGTTCTACGGAATCTCTACCCACAGGTGCATGGAGATGACACCCACCGCCATGAACTGCGAAAACAGGTGTGTTTACTGCTGGCGGCCTACCGAGTTTTATGACACGCTTGAAATGCCGGCAGAGCTTGTTGACGAGCCGGATGCCATAGTCCACCAGCTGATGGAAGAGCGCAGGAAATTGATCATGGGCTTTTATGGCAGCAAGCGCACAGACAAGGGAAAACTTGACGAATCGCTTCTCCCTGCTCACTATGCCATATCGCTCTCCGGCGAGCCTACAATGTATCCGAAACTGCCGCAGCTCATAAAATATCTGAAAGGCCTCAAGGCCACAAAATCGATATTCCTTGTTACAAATGGACAGGAGCCGGAAATGTTGCAGAGGCTTGCTGCAGAAGAGGCGCTTCCCACCCAGATTTATCTGTCGACAAACGCTTCAAACAAAAAGATGTTTTACCAGATAAACCGGCCAAGGCACAGGGATGCATGGGAAAGATGGCATACAAGTCTGAGGTTTCTTGCCACCGTCGACACAAGGACCGTATTGAGGATGACGCTAATAAGAGAATACAATGACAACCCCGACTTTGGCGAACTGGCAGATTTGATGGCTCAGGGCAACCCTCACTTTATCGAGCTAAAGTCCTATATGCACATCGGCATGTCAACAAAGAGGCTTGAGCAGGACAATATGCTGGAGATGCATGAAGTGAGAGAGTTTGCAAACAAACTCTGCAGCAGACTGCATGGCTTTAGCATAATGGACGAAAGCGAAATCTCTAGAATAGTTGTCTTGCAGAATAACAGGCGCTATACCGACAGATGGATAAAGGAATACCTGACCCAAGTCCATTAGAATTTCGTCAGTTCATTAACTTGCTAGAGGAGGCAGGTAATTACACGAGCTAGAAATCTTCCTCGAATTCTTCTCCGGATTCCTCTTCTTCAACCTCTTCAAAATCCTCTTCGAATTCTTCTCTTTCTTCTGCGCTCTTGTATGGCAGGTCCGCTTCGCCCAGAGCGCCGCAGACTGGGCACTTGAACTCTATGGTCTGGCCTTCAAGGTCAAGCGGAAATTCTTTGGAAAAGACTTCGTCGCACTTTGAGCATACAAGGGTTGTCTGGATATTGTCCTGGCTGAATTTATGCGACTGCACTCTGAAGGTGGTATTTGCCAATTTGACTACCTATCTTTCTTTCTACCTATAGAAAGTCTCCTTTTTTATAAGCCTTCTTGTCTTGCCCGCACTGAAAGTGTTGAGCCGAGTAAGCATTCTTGCAACTGGTGACCACGCTGGATATGCAAAGGCATTATGAGATTGGCAGATGTCAGGTCAAGCGTTCAGAATCGACTTTAAATAATGAGCGAACCAAGCAGCGCGACTGATAGAAAAACCCAGAAAGGTCATTAATAAGCAATTGAAGTGTTAGGCACACTTTTGAATAAGACTTATTATCTACAACAGGATAGGATACATGTATGGCCGTGCGCAAGGTAGAGGTCAATGGCACAAAATATCACTATAGCCTGAAACGCTACCCCGAAGGCTATATTGCTATCTGTAAAGAAATACCTGAAGTTGGCGTTTATGGAAAAACTTTACCAGAACTCAACCGCAAGTTGGTCAAAGCCATTACAGGGTATCTTGATGTATTCAGAGACGACAGAGTACAGGTCACCGCGTAACCCGGTTGACTAATCTTTTTAGGATAGCCAATCCTGTCCTATGATAAAAAGTTAGTCGATTCTTACTTTGCGGCAAGTAGAAAGAGTACTGCGCATAATGAATTACGATCTTTTGGCCATTTCAAACGAGAACAGATACTATGTTAGCCCTGACGGCTATAAATTAATCATAGAGGATTCCAAGACATTTCCATCATATTATGTACAAGATAGAATTTGTAAGGAGCTGGGAATCGATTTAAGAGCATTTACTTCAATGGCAATGCATTGACAGATAGATATAGATTTGTTTCGCAAGCCATTGGAAAAATGATCTAAAATGAGTGATCAGGAACCAAACGACCGAGATTCTAACTTGGCCAATGAGTTAGATGAGCTTGCGCGTAGAGTTCTTGAGTATATTCGAGGTCATAGCTTTTGTGAATCTGAAGAGATTCAATGGTCTGTAGGAATTATCAATGGTGAACAGGGATTTGCAAGAATCAATGACACGGCGCTTTTTGACATATTGCATGACCTAGAAGCGCGATATTTGATTGGTGTCAAGCGATTACGTCCCAGGTACAAATATTATCCAATCTGAAAACCGCTGTCATCCTAAAAGGAAAAAGGCAACTGTAAAATACAAGGCATCAAAGATCGACAACAATCTATTCTACTACATCTAAGAAAGATAAAAGGAAAAGCTTTGGCATGAAGAAGAACAGGTATTCTGTCTGCGGGATGTCGATCTTTTTCGTGATTTTCAACATTAATGCGATTTGAGCCTGTAGACATGAATATAATACATGAAAATCTCTTTTTGCCTGAACCTATCTGTTAGTAGGTCTTGGTAGTTGCTGAGCCATTGCATATTTTCTCTGGTCAAGTCACAAACAATATGATATACAGTATTTTCATCATCGTTAACTATGCCAGCGTCATCCAGCCAGCTGCCAATTATACGGTGTTCTTCAGCGGATATGCCACCAAAGCGATTTCTAAGCTCCTTAAATGTATCTAGAAGCTTGGCTTTCTCAACTTCAATCCTATTTCCAGCAGCGTCTCTTTCATTGTAGTAAATTGGAAGGTAGATGTCAAAGCGGACAGATCGCAATAGTTATAGTTTCTTATCCAGCACATATTCAATCTTGTTATCGCTCAAGAGTTTGCATTGTTCCTCTGAAATCAAGTACCTGTCCTCTCCAGCACTCCTGATAGGCATCTTTGCTCTAAGAAGAATATAGAATCCATTCATTTCCGAGTCCCTATCCTTGAAGTGAATGACCCTTCGAGCAGAACCAGGATATTGCATGTGTTTAATTCCTAATAATACCTTGGTGCCGTGCCAAATAAAGCTAGCTATACAGTGCTACACTCTGAGGTTATGGTTAGGGTATTCCCCAGTCAGTGGTTAAAGATTTATCTTATCTCTTGCAAATTCACGGTCGTACAACAATAGGCTTGCAGGAGCCGATATGTCTAACGGATCGTAGCAATGGACAGGATTGTTTAAATACTGTTATTAGGTTTGCCTAATTAGGTAAACCTAACTGATGGACTTTTGGCAACTTGTTTTGCTTGGCGCAATTGCCGGCTTTACCATATTCCTGGGCCTGCCTCTGGCAGTTCTCCAGAATGTATCTGCAAAGAAAAAAGGGTTTTTGAATGCTTTTGCAATTGGCATCCTGATTTTCCTCATAATCGACGTTTTCAGCCACGCATGGGAATCTGCATCAGATGCTGCGACCAATGCCCTTGCCGGCAAATCCTCTGTCAATGACGCCATTTTCGATTATGCCGCCATGTTCGGAGGGCTTGCCATAAGCCTTCTTGGTCTGGTGTGGTACGAGTCAAGATACATGCCCAAGCCCATAATGCCATCATTTGCAGAAAACATTCCCAAGAAAAACAATCCCAGCATCAATCTGGATTCTGTCAAGCCCGGCCAGGTCAGCAATCCGGGCTCTTCGAATTCCAGTTCTCAGCTTCAACAACAACAGCAGCTGATCCAGACAAGGATTGCCTACAAGCTGGCAATGATGATTGCAATAGGCATAGGAGCGCACAACTTTAGCGAAGGCTTGGCGATAGGTCAGTCATATGCTACAGGCGCAATAGGTCTGGCTATTGTGCTGATAGTGGGCTTTGGGTCTCACAATGCCACCGAAGGCTTTGGCATTGCAGGTCCTCTGACATCGCTTGTGAAAAAGCCAAATGTCCGTTTCCTTGTCATGGCAGGCCTTGTTGGTGGTGGCCCTACATTTGTGGGAACCATAGTCGGAAGCCTGTGGATCTCGACTATAGCGTATATACTGTTTCTGTCAATTGCAGGCGGGGCACTGATCTATGTCTCGATGCTCATGTACAACTCTGGGAGAAGGCAGACTACAAATGCTGTAATCATGACAGGAATATTTGTCGGCATGTGCATCGGGTTTATCACGGATTTGATAGTGACATTGGGTGGAGCGTAAAAATGAGCAGATCCCGCCTAGATACGGAATATCTGTTAACCGGCTTATCATGAATACCTCCGCTACATCCCGAATTCAAAGGTTCTTATTGAACGTCCTTGCAACTGCTTCCCATACGTTTAATTTTTTAGAAGACGTACAAAATAGTCAAGTCGATTGGCTTGTTACTCAATATCTAAGGAGAACTTTGTCCTCGTGCGATAGTAATTACAGAATGGAAGCTGCAAAAAGAGCTCAGCAATTAGCCACAGATGGCAAATATGCTATCACAGGCGGAGATCTGTCAAGACGGACTGAAAACTTTTTACGTACAATACATGCACGATATTGAGCCCAAGAAGGCATCTGCTTTTAGACTGGATGTTTCCAGTCTGCGCTCCTGACGTGAGTCATGAAAACCACATGGCAATTATGGCAAACTATCCTCAGACTATGCTCATTCATAATTCATTGGCCAAAATGTGATAAATCAGGTGTGATTATAGCTTTCCAATGGTCAGTATTTTCATAAGGCCAGCATCTTGTAATTGATTGAATTCTGGGTCAGCGCCTGCCACTAGCTCGCAATCAAACCATATTGCTGTAGCAGCCGCACACGCATCTGCAAGTGAGATGGCATAATTGGCCTTCAATTCGGCCGCAATTTTCCACAAGACATTCCCAACTACAAGCGGAACAATTTTTATGCCAGAACGGGTTATGCTTTGCTCAAGGAAATCCTTTCCTGCTCGGGCAGGGACGTAACGCAATTCTATCAGATTTACGATGTTGATGTACCCTTCGCACGTTCCAGCCTCAATCTGTCTCAACAAACCCTGAACCTCAGCCGATCCCTCTTGTCCCATGAAAAAAGAAAACAGAGATTGGCTATCAAACACTACTGCTATTTTCTTTGCCAATCTGCCAGTCTCTTTTCTCTCTTATTTTTGGCCTGCTCAATCACAGCCATGAGACGTTCCTGCCGTGTTACTTCAAGTCTTTTCTCTTGCTGGTTAATTCGGTCAAGGTCCACCGAGTCCTTCAAGATCCCTTTCAGTTCTGAAAGTTTCGGTACCTGTCTTACCAGAACACCGTCTCCCGTATCAACAAACAGGACCTTATCATCAATCTTGTACTTTTTGCGAAGATGTTTTGGTATGGTAACTTGACCTTTATCTGTGACATTTCCTACATCCATTGTCATGTAATACATTTCTTATCTTAACTTATAAGTAATACTATTGCTATGCATTCTCATATAAGGTGTCCGAAAAATAGCTTCCAAGAATAACCAGTTAATGAACATCCAATATGCCAGTTGACAGTCCTGAGAGAAGCTGCGTATCGCTGGAAAGGCTGCTGACTATGACCACCTTTACAGTATACTGGCCGGGGTCTTGTGCAACCCAGGTGCTATTTACCGGTATCGTCTGGCCTGTGTCAAGCGTTCCTCCGATGATGTTGACGTTTGAAGTATAGCCGTTCTGGTCTAGTACTTCAATTATTGCTGTGTAGGGCTGCTTTGCCTGCTGCTGGTTCTTCAGCATAAATCCAATCGTTACCTGCTGTCCTGCCCTGACCTCTGCGGTAGAGCCGGATGGTGCAGGCAATAAAACGGGATTGGTGACGGCAGATGTTGCATTTTGCTGGCTTGTGGTTGAATTGACTACTACCATCACCTTGCTCAAAGGATGCAGATCAAAGTATTCCGAGCCGTATGTTCCATCGTTGACAACAGCCGCGACCATAGGGGACAGCGAAGATACTCTTCCTGTGACAGTCTTGGCTGTAGTGTTTACGTATATTGTTGCGTCTTCCCAAGCAGAGCCGTTGTAGTGCAGGAATCTTGTGTCAGATTCTGTAAAGTTCTTTCCACCAGTTGAAAGCGAATGGACAAGAGTCAGGTTGTAGGGAATAGTTACATCGACAGTGCCAGTAAAGTTCAGGCTGGGCGAGACATTTGTAATGGGAGATATATCAATCAGAGTGCCTGCTGTCGAATAGATATTGTTATGCAGATCGACTGTTCCTGAAACTGTGTTCTCTGAAGAGAACAGGTTGGCAAGTTGGAGCGGAGAGTATTCCTTGACCGTGACAAGCCCGCCAGATGTCACTTTTTCAAACACCAAGGAAACTTGTGGTGACGATGGATTTTGTGGACCGGGCTGGACATTTGAATTGGGTGGTGAGCCGGCGCCTCCCAGCTGGTTGACTGGACCTGACTGGGTAGATCCTGTATTTGGAATAGTTACATTGATCTCTACTCCTGTTCCAGAGGGAATTCGTGGTGAAGAAATTGAAGGCGCAGGTGGTAATGGGTTTGATGGGGATGGTGGCTGAGTTGGAGCAGAGCCAGAACTGCCGCCGCTTGAACCTGCGAAACATCCAGACATGCAAACTCCTCCCGACTGTTCTGCGATAATAGAGGCCACAGAATCAAGGACTATTCCAGCGCCAGGTCTCGAAAGACCTCCTCCACCGCCTCCTGAACCCGGACAATTTCCTCCGGGCCCCGAAATTGGTGCAAACGCCAATGTAAACTGTCCTAATTTATGGGTCTCCCCTGTCAATGTCTTTGCAGCTTTGTCCAGCCCTATCGGATATCCAGTTGAGTTCCTGAGAGTTATATCGTTCTCGCATATAGAACCTTTCATCAGTAACATCGACATTGCGTCAGGATCGAAATTTGTGCTCAAAACGTTAGCATAAGACATTGTAATAGTAATGTTAGCATTGGATGTCAATGCGGCATCCACAAGGCTAACGTTATGACCATCACCAATAGGGAAGAGCCCGGAAGGAGCAGTGTAGTTAGAAACCTCAAGAAGTCCTGCTTCGGATACGCCGCTTATGACAACACTCAGGGGCGCCATATTGACGGCATTATATGATGCTTTCAGTGAATCTCCCGATTGAACATGTAGCATCTTATTGTGAGACGATGAGGCTCCAGATACAAGAGTAAAGGAACCGGTAAAGGTATTGCTATTCGGACTCGTTTCATTTAGTGGAACAATGATGCCCTGTGGATCACTGGATGAGCTTACTGTGGCACTTATTTCGTGTACAGATGAACTACCTGCATTTGGATCAACAACAGTAATAACTGGAGTACTACCGATGGAATAAGAAGTCTGATCCAAGGAAATCTGTCGTGTTTCATTGAAATTAAACAACAATGTATCATTTCCTACAAACAATTGTTGCCTTGCAGCGCCTGATAGAATAGCGCTATGGATCGCAGGGGCTACAATAAACTTGCTGAAGCCCATGGTTCTTCCCGTTACAACCTCACTGGTCAGATTCCGAGATTCCGTAATATCCACTATGCCAGACAGGTCGTCATGGAAAATATCGACATCATTTGAAGTATAACCTTGGGGCAGCGTAAGGTTGTTGAAAGATAGATGGATGTGTGCATACCCTTGGCTTACATCAAAGGTGGGGGATATCTCTATACACTCATTTGCTGTGGTATACCTTGGGCTCGCTGGAGAATTGCATGAGGAAACAAACACCTTTCCCCCATTTTGCACCTTGTCAAAATCGATCGAGCCCCCAAAGCCGACAAGATTGACATGTGAAGGCGTTCCGGCAGGAACATTGAAATTTGCTGCGCCATTTGCCACAGTGTCATATGTACTAATCGTGCTGTTAGCGCCCAGATACTGTCCATCGCCTTCAAAATGTGCCTGTACTTCCAGAAGATCAGCCGCAAGGTTTGGAGATACACCTGAGCCAGCATAGGAGCCGTTGGCCATGGTAAAGACGGGGGCAAGTCCGGCTGCACCTGTCCCATTGAATGTTATCTGCTTGTTCTGCAATTGAGCTGGTGGATTGGTAGAAACATCAGTTAAACTACCTGAAACTACAATACTAGAGGATTGGATCACACTGCCAATTGAGTTCAAGGTAAGTGCAGTTGAGTGTTTCTGGACATTGATTGTATGACTTGAACTTGTTGCAATAATGGTGCCATTTGCATCTTTGAGAGTTGCAGTAATTAAGTTGGCACCAACATGCTGTGAACTGTAAGTATGGGAAACAGGCCCCCAAGCGGTGCCGCTAATTGAAAGTGAACTGGACTGGCCGTCCCCCCAATCCAGGTTGATGCTGTCAGTGGTATTGGCATTCACAACTCCGCTTACTGCAACTTGATCCAGACCCCACAGAGGATCCGAATTGTTGATTGATTCGATACTTATTGAAGCAGGTCCTGTTTCTTGAATGGTTCTAAAGAAAATTTGTGGATTGCCCGATGTCGAATCCTGCCATGCCACAAATGAAGAATTTCCGAAAGACGCCAGAACAGGTAATGTAGAATATCCGGGGTTGTTACTTATATCAACAGGATTGCTAAAGGTAGTGCCGTTGTTTGAGCTGTATGAAAAGTATATGTCATTAGCGCCTGATCCCGGGTCTCCTTCCCACACCGTGTATATGTGATTATTATCGGATACGGATACCCTGGGATTTGTTGCCATTATCGGATTATTGCTAATGTCTATTGCACTCTGGAAGGTCTGTCCTCCGTCAGTGCTCTTTGATACAAAAATATCGCCATTACCTACAGCATAATCCACCCATGACACGTAAATAGTCCCGCCCAGAGAGACAGCTAACTGAGGAAGCGTCGACGTACTTGGGTTATTGCTAATGTTAACAGGGCTACCAAATAAGCTTCCATTGTTGTTGCTTTTGGCAAAGAAGACATCTGAATTTCCACTAAAGTCGTTCCACACAAGATAGACGCTGCTTTTTCCAGATGTCACAATTTTAGGTGTTTGGGCAGATCCGCCAGATGTGCCGACTATGACAGGATTAGAAAAGCTCGTTCCGCCATTGGTGCTTGATGAAAAGAAGACATCTGATTCGGATCCTGGATTTGGTGTATCATCCTGCCATGTGATATAGATATTTCCGACAGCAGAAACTACGATCTGTGGTACTAATGATGTGCCCGCATTATTGCTAATATTGATAGGATTGCCAAATGAGCTTCCATTGTTGTTGCTTTTGGCGAAATAAATATCTGGTACTCCGGGTGTATGTGTATCATCGTCCCAGACGGCATAGACATTGCTGCCATACCCTGCGATTCCAAGGTCAGTAAACGACTCAGTAATGCTGCTCAGAGCAATTGGAGTGCTGAAGGTTTTGCCATTGTCTGTACTTCTTGCAAACAGGATTTGTAAATTTGAACCTCCAAATGGTGCATCCCACGTCAAGAAGATCGTACAGCAGTAATACTTGTTTGTGGAATTATCTCGGGACTTCCTTTACTGAGTCACGAATGGATCTTTCAGGCAGCATTTGCGCAAGCATCACCTGCTGCTGACGGAAATATCTACTATGTCCAAGAGAACCAGCCTATTTCGATACCTGTAGGCACGGGATGGACAAACAGCACAGATTTACCCCTTGGCGCTAGTCTTTCATCAGGAGTATTTAGCTGGAGCCCTCCCGCTGGATCTGCTGGAGGAACAGAAACAACTTATGGCGTTACCTTTTCGCAACCAGCTTCAACAAGCAATCAGCCCCAACCACAAATTACAATCGTAATAGTTGTAATGGATCCAGCCTATCAGCCGCCCGTACCCACATTACATTTCGATAAGGCTTCATACGGAATGTATGACACTGCCTTCATAACGCTTGAAGGAAATCATCTGGTATGCAATTACAACACTGGCAACATTGTTATGATCCAACTAGCATTTTATCAGACGGGATTCACCAATCCTTTGGCTTCGATAAAAGTTCCTCTGTCTCTTGATGACACAAATACCAAGCTTTTCAAGGGAACCATGAAAATTACCGATTTATTGTCACAATTGCGATCTCAGTTGAAAGCTGACTCGCCGGTAATCCCGCCAGATTCTCAAATATTCAATGCTGAGAATCCCTCACAATTTCGCATGATGGCATCATTTTCTCCTGTTCAATGCAATGGATCACCTATTGCTGGCACATCAGCTGCTTCTGCGATTGCATCCTCAAGTCAGTATTCGATAAGTTTTGACCATCCGGTATATGGCATAGAGACTTCCCCGACCCATAGTGGAAACGATCAGGGTTCGATCAAAATTGTGGATTCGTCAGGTTCGTCAGGCAACTGCCCGAATCTGCAGTCAGGAAGTGTATCGGTTTTGAATAAAGCAAATCAAGTGTTCCAATCATTTGCTTTTCAAGCATTAAGTCCACCCACTGGTCAGGGTGTTAACTTATGTGCGTATTCTGCAAGCTTCAAGATTTTGAAGACAACGACAGCCAACACACCAATTCCTCCGGGGAACATAGTGGTTAATCCCAGTGGAGATATGTTGACTGCCACATTTCGTGGAGCTTCTGCAACTGCAGCAGTCCTTCCAAGCACAGGAATATCATTCGACAGAGATGTGTACTATGCAGACGACAGAGCAGTAATAAAACTGAATGATTCGTCTTTGAACACCGATCCTACAAAGGTTGACACCGCACAAGTTCGTATTACCTCTAACCAAGGAGGAAAGGTGATAGACAATATGGTTATGGCCATGCGAGAAACCGGCCCCAATACAGGAATATTTGCCAGCAGCTATTTCCTTTCCTTTAATACCACAGCTCCAGACGGCAATAATCCAATTCCTCGCGAGTCAAGCATCAGAATTGCTTCAACAGGAGACACAACGATAAGAGTTACCGGCGATTTTCGCCCGACCACTGGAAGTGGACCTTCTGGACTTTTGCAGGGTACTGTTAACGTGCATTCCGCTCTTCGGTACGTAGGAACCTTGTCTAGCGCCTCGTCTGGTCAAGGCGGATCCGGTTTTACACCAACTCCGGGAAATCAAGTTCCTTCCGGAGGGACATCTGAAATACCATGCGATACCTACGGGAAAAATACCACTAATGACGGAATATGCAATTACTGGAAGCCAGGCGGTCAACCATTGAAGGTTCCATATCCAGCTGGCGGAGCCTATAACTCTTTTCCAGAATCATGCGACCCAACCTGCCCGGATACAACCAAGAAGGATATTTACGTAGAAATTGATTATTATGGCAGTAATAAGCCAAACTCCAATGCGCTTACTAACGTAAAGAATGCATTCAGCACTTCTCCGGTCGGCAATATCAGATTGCATCTCGAAGTAGGAGAAGACATCTCCCAAAATAGCCACATCGGCGGATCATATGATTATACCAAGGTACTTGTATGGGGCAACGCTACTGGATCTTGCTGGACTGGTGGCACATCAGGTTGTCTTTCATTCGATACTTTGAAGTTCTGGAATTTTGGCACATCTGCAGAACAGACTACAAGCTGGACTGCTGGTTGGAGCAACAAACTCCAAGCAAAAAAACAAGTATATCATTACGGTTTGTTTGTCCCGTATCAAGCTCAGGATTCTCAATCTTCAGGAAACGCAGAGATAACAGGTAACGACTTCATCGTATCTCTTGGCAGCTACTACAATGGAGTCGGAAGTGTAGATCAGCAACAAGGCACTCTCATGCACGAGCTTGGACACAACCTTGGATTGAATCATGGCGGTCCAGATGCCTTGGCAAGTGTCAACCCCACTATCAATTGCAAACCAAATTATCTCAGTGTTATGAGTTATCCAAGACAATTCACTAACGCATTTGCTAACAATACTTTGAACTATTCAGACGACCCCATGAGCCCCGGTTCTCTGGACTTGACCAATCTTGGTGAGTCTGCGGGCCTCCAGTTAACTACCTCTGCACAATCAAATGGCAACATTACTTGGGGAGTTCAGAATGGACAGCTGGAACTATACAGCGGAATTTCAAAGAATCCGGAGTATATTGACTGGGACAACGACGGATCTGGTTTGAACACTAATGATGCAGATTCCTCAACACAGGAACCATGGGTAACAAGCCCTCCGTACAACATACCGGACGTCAGTCAGAACCTCTACCCGTGCAACAACATACAAGCAAACCTTGGCACTGCAACGACTCTACCCGGTGCAAATGACTGGTCAAATCTCATCTACAGCTTTAGAAGTGCTAACTCGGCTACTTTTTCCAATGGTCAAGGCAACGGATTGACTGAATTTGACCTCAAAGACCTGCGAGCAATGCGTGTTTCAGGAATCAATACACTCAATTACCTTGTACAAACTCTTAACATCCATTATTTTGCAAATGGAACTGTCAATGGTAAATCCGTAGTTCCGTCTTTGGTCAAGCAAGACTTTCAGAATGAGCTATTTGGAAATCCAGCCACAAATTATTATATCAAAGACAACGTTACAAAAAGTGTTGCAACTCTTTTGCAGCAAGATGATGTCCAGACAGCTTTGAACAAGATGCTACTAGTTCGCTCGTACATGGATGGCTATCATGGAGGCGCAGTGAGGAATGATCTATTCAATCCACTAGGTGAGAATGCCATTTTGCCTTTCATGGACAACAATATTGCAGAAGAAAAAATTGAACTTGACAAACCCTATAAGGACAAAACATTCACAATCACTTCACAAACATCATCCGGTACCTATACGATAAAAGGCAATTCGAGCAGTATTACCTCCTTGGCGGACACTTTCACAATCGATCCTACAAACAAAAGGATTAGCCTTCGTTTCGTAGGCCAAGGAGATGTTACACTGTATGTCCCGAGATCCCTCGCAACAGGATTTAACGGAGTTGAATATGAAGGAACACCAGAGCATATCAGCAATGGAGTTACAGGTAATTCGACATATACTATTCTTAATCTGAAAAATCTTCACTATTATCCCAAGATGATACTTGGGGCCTATTGTGTAAACCAAGGTAACATAACATATAGTGCCAATTGTGGAAGTCTACCGGGTCAGCCTTTAACTGTTTCAACAAATAAGCAAAGCTACAGTGGAAGCGAAACAATAGTAATTTCAGGTGGAGTCACTCCAGTGGCCGGTCAGGCGTTATTGATTGAGGTGTTCAATCCTAATGGCGTACTATACAGGGCAGATACTATTACACCTGCTTCTGACGGCACTTACAGCTATGACATGAAGATCGGAGGCAGGCTGGGCCCATCTGGGACATACACTGTTGTTGTGTACTACAATAACCAGAAGGCGCAGACGACCTTTAGCTATACGAATACAAATACAATCCCCCCTTCACCAGGGCCGTGGCATATAGTCACTGTTCAGGTAAACGGAGCAAGCTATCAAATACAATACGCTATATCCGCGGGAGGAACAATAAGCAGTATCTCTGCTGACACTGGTGCAGTCTCGCTAAAGGCAAGCATAACTTCAACATCTAGTGGAACACTTGCGCTAAAGATTCCAAGAAACGTTCTGGACTCAAAGACTGCAAACGGCACTGATGATGATTTCGTGATATTTGCTGATGGCGTTCCTACTGCAAACTATAACGAATCAGGAAGTGACAGCACTCAGAGGACGATATACATTAACTTCGACCAAGGCACGCAGACAATAGAAATAGTAGGTACTCACATAGTACCCGAGTTCGGGGCAAGTGCAATCGTGTCTATAATGCTTGCAATAGCCATAGTCGGAACGATAATCGCTGCAAGACACAATAGAAATTCATGGTTCTCAAACAGGTAATACAAAGAACCGGATTTTCTTTTTCTCCTCTTTCTTTTATTTTCGTTTATAGACAATGTAAATTATCTGACAGAGCAGATTTCAAAAGTAGCAATGCATGACAATGAACTGCTGGTCTTTCAAAAAAACTGTCTTACCAGCCAAACCTGTAAGTGTCAAAAGTCCTCAGATTCTTGGCCGACCATGTAACAATGGTTTTGTCTGGCAGATACTGAACTGTGGGAGGGCTGCTAGCCAGAACCATATCTCCTGACATCTTATCTATTTTCACAACTTTTTGATTCATCTCCATTCCCTTTGGTGCTTTGAGCAGATAGTCGAACTTTTTGCAATTCGAGGCAAACGTATATACAAAATGCCTATCTGGCTCTTCCCAGTCAAATTCCATTCTCAACGCCCTTCCCTTCTCTTTTGGTTTTATGGGTCTGCTTGCCCTGACGAAAAACTCTTTGTGGTATGGCTTGTTCACATTCAGACTCAAAATTTCAAGCTCTTTGCCATTCTCGTCTTTTACTGTCACATTCAAGTCAGGGAAGCTTCTTGGCACGTCGCCATCAATGTAATAGAATATGCGCTCTATCGGCTTGTCTGAGACGTTGATTACACTCCAGTCATAGACATGGTGCGTCAGCATTGTCCTGACATCTTTGACCTCAAGCTCAAGGCCAATGTGGGTAAATAGGAACCTGCTTGCTGCTGGCTCGAAGTTGTCAGAACCCTTTTTTTGCTTCCTGTCTGGGTCAGGGACCTTTTTGCTTCCCACCTTTTTTCCATCATAGATGTTGTAGATAAAGACTTTTTCTCCGTGTTTTATCTCATAATCGCCCACTTCATGCATGTATGCTCTGTACTCCGGCCTGAGGTTCTTTACATCGGTGGCAAATCTTGAAGTCGCAAGGATATTCATCTCCCTTGCAAGGTCCATGACACGCCTGGCCATTACTATTCCGGGGCCAAATACGTTTTCATTGCCGTTAATGTCTTTTATGAGATACACAGGCCCCATGTCAAGGCCTATCCTTATCTCTATCCTGTCCTTTTCCTTCCTGCCCTTGTTAAGATCATAGAGCGCCCTGTGGACTTCAAATGCAAGCATGAAAGGCTTTTCGGCGCTGTCTGCAAAGCCAATCGCCATGCCGTCTCCTGTCGGAAGAACAATTGTAGTTTCAGGGTCACGCTGCCTGAAAGTTTCAGTCCTTTCGACTATCTTGTTGAGTGCAATTATCTTGCTTACCTGCTCGTTTGCGGCCATATTCGGATCAGACGAGCCTACAATATCGGTAAAGAACCAGTGATAGGTCCTGGTCAGTGCAGGCGGAGCATCAATGACATGCTCTTTTGCCCTGAGCAGGTCACGCAGATAGAAAATAAAATCATGATCACATGACATCAGGAGGTCGACAAGTGTCATGGCAGGGTTGACTGGCACCTTTTGGCGTTTCAACCTTAGCTGCTCTGCTACCCATTCTTGGTCCCTTCGGCTCTCTTGTAAAAGTCCAATTATTTCCAAAATGGCTGCATTTCTTTGCTGTTCAGTGACTTTCTTGGCAGTAACCGTTTTGATTCTCCTGGTGTTGGCCGAACCCTCTGGAGGCCATGCCGGCACTTCCTTTGAGTTCAAATTATTCGCTAGGAATGTGGATTTCCATATCTTAAGTATTTTTCTATGTTATTTTCTCAACTTAGCTTTCAGAGGTCATAATTGTGTGGTTATCTGGCAAGCCAAGAAGGATCAAACGATATATCAGAAAAATTGGAAGGCACACTACTAGACACATTGGTTCAAAATCACTCGCATTTGCAAGAGCGATTTTTCTAAATGTTATGTGATTTCATGACTGATCAAAATCTTGACTATTGAAGGCCGCCGACAAGCAATCTGAGATTTTAAATATATTATATGCATATCATGGTACACGCCTTACAGGACAATCACATTATCAGAGGAAGCATATCAGGCACTAAAAAGAAGGAAAAGGCATGGTGAATCATTTACAGATCTCATACTAAGAGAATTTGGAGGTCACGGGAGTGCTGATCATATTTTGTCAATTTTGAAAACCCTTCAGTTTCCAGAGGACTTTGCCAGCAATACCAAAAAGGCCAAGACAGAGCTGAGGAAAAATTTCAATATGAGGAAGTTTGACTAGAGGCTATAGTCTGTCCCGATAGAGCTTTGACCTGAGCAGAAATGTGCAAATGCTATTGCAAAAATGCGAGCTCAAATCAAAGAGAGCCAATCTATGCTATAACAATGAATGCTGGGTTATACAGCGTCTTCTAGCTTTAGTATATGTCTTATAATCCTCAAAGTAACAGCAGCATTACAACCTTAAATACAATCAGGTTGTATTTTATGCCACCGGTATGGAAATCGGACGGACAACAATTGACAAGAGGTTAGATTGTTTTGCCAAAAAAAGCCGCGTGAATACTTTAATTTCAAACCCGCCAAGAAAGCAAGTATTGAGATAAAAAATAACTCTACAGTCCTAAAACCAAAAACCGACCCAGAAAGTTTTGTAAAGGATTTCCTTTCTATCAGAGGCAAAAAGCTAAAGAAAATCAATATAACAGACATCAAAAAAACACTGGATGGCGAATGCGAGGTATATTGACTCTTTCATACATCCTGTCATTTCTGACAAAAATATAGATAGAAGCCAGAGCCGATTTACGTAGCTTTACTCATCAATATGTACAGGATAGCACCACTTAAGGAAAAGCCGGCTGTTTTTTTGGCACCAAATATACTTCTCCTCGTCTCGTAATTTTTTTCAGATACTTTTTTTTCTCAAGATAATCTATTCTATGTCTGATAGTTTTTTCAGAGATATCTTTACCTTCTAGCAAGAGAACCACCTCTCTAAGAGGTTTTTCTCCATTTCTTAATGCTCTACCAATCTCTTTGTCCAAAACTCGTCTTACAAGCTTTTGGTAAAATGGAGGCTTGATGTTTTTGTGCTCAACCAGAAAATCGATGCCATCAAGAAATATTGCAGAGAGGAAAAGACCTGTTTCGTTTTCCTGCTCTACCAACTCATCCCATACAATTTTCCAGCTGAAATCTTTCCTCTGTCGAACAATTGTTGCCATATCATCGATGTCCCCTTCTCTGGCTGCAATGCCTTTTAGAAGAAAGATGTCACTGACACTTACCAATCCCAGCCTTAGTTTTCCAAATACTTCAATCTCTGCTCTTTGTATCATTCTATCAGACAGGTAGAATTGATTTCTACCAATGAACCTATGAAATACATCTATTCTGCTTCTTGTTGGGTGTTCCAGTATCGTGAAGGCACCCAATCTAATATCACCCTCTGATAGTTTTGAAATATCGCCTAACCTTTTGTAACCCATCTTCCCAAGGACAGAGAACAAGTCATTGAGTGTTTTGTCGTCTTTTACAACAATATCGAGATCTTTGGTGCGTGCTTTCAATCCCTTGAGGCGCATATTCTCTCCGCCAATCAGAAATACCTCGATTGGCTGCTTCAGCCTATTACCCATATCCTTGAACAGGTCCGGGTAGCCGGCTGGAAGATCAAATAAATCTGAGCCAATTCCATACAGCTTTGCTTTTTCTTCAAATTCTTTTCTCGATGGAAATAATTCTTGATTGCTTGGTTCGTTGTTTCTTATGAAACTCTCGATGTCAAGCCATTCGCTAGCAATTCCCCAGACTTTTGCGCCTTTCCTTATACTTAGCGGATCAAGCTTGCTCTTATTTTTAAGGTAAAAGATTGCAGCCATTACCATACCGTTTTTGTCTTTGTCTTTGACTGCTGAGATAACTGCATGTAGCAATACATCCTGCAACGTCAGGTCTGTTTGCTGTTTTGCATAATAGTCGTATGTTGTATGGTATTCTACTCCATATTCCGTAAAAAGTGAAAAGCCACTGAGTTGTCCATCTGTCTTTTTGCCTGCCGGGACTTTTTTTAGAACCAACGAATTACTTTGAAAAATTATTTGCACATATGGTTCAATCATTTCTTTCTTCAGTTTTTCAGTCTTTAGAACCTGAGCAAAATAATACAACTTTTCACCTTTTGGATCGTTTTTGCTTACCGAGAACCTGTTAGTTAGCTGATCCTTAGTTATAGCTCCAATAGATTGAAGTTCTGTCAATGACCTTTGTATAGTTGCAATAGACAATCCGGTAAGGTGTTGGAGTTCATTTATCGTTACGGGTTCTATCAGATGCAGAAAGACCTTTTCATTTGAATCATGCAGCAGTTTTTCGGCATTATAATATGAATCGATATCTCGAAAGAGGATTGTTTTGGAATTTTGTTTGAGAGCAACCTTGGAACCAGATCTTTCAATATAATCTCCTTCTATCAGGTCTTTGAGCACGCTGTAGAATCGGCTTTTGCTCAGGTGCATCTTGTGTTGAAGAGCCTTTAGATCCAGTACACCGGCCCTCAAAGCCTGCAACATTGCAATAGACGATGTATTCATAATCGGTATCATATAATCAGACGTATATATATAGATGTCTTCTTTGGTGATACCGAATAGCTCCAGAATGCACTAACCCATCACAGCAGTCAAAGGTCCATTCTTCCTATATCAAACTCATATTAAATTCAAATTTCCTTATCTACACATCAGTCGGCTATCAGCAGATACTGTATAAAATCACTCGATTTCAATCTCAACCTCAACTTTACTTTTTGAAATGGTGGCCTGACCTTGAGTTGTAATTGTGGATATTCCTATTACTGATGCTTTGACCCAGGTGCATGAATATCTAAGATAAAGTGCAATTAAAGTAGGCCCTTAAAATTTAGAACGATATAAAAACCGTCAGAGCTGTTTTAACGCAAATTTTATCGATTTTTGCTGCTGATCTATTCTTACATTACCGGTTACTCCCCGGTCAAGCAACAGGTCTATCATTTCCCTAACAGTCATGCCCACAAGTGCAGCTGCATCATTCAGAGTTAGTTTGCCATTTTTGTACATATCCACTGCATAATTTCTGGCTCCAATTGTTATTAGCTGGCTCATAGCAGTAGACTCATCTATTCCTTCAGTCTTGGCTCTATGCCTTATGACTTTGAGAAGGTTGTTTGGAATTCTGACTGTCTTTATAGTGGTATCACTACCAGATGACATTATTTACGCAATTCCTCCTTGCTCAAAATATATTCTTCTTTGCTTATCATAGGTTTCATTTTGTCTAAATATTGCAGAGCCTGCTCCAGTGATATTTTCTTTTGATTGGCAAGATATACAAGCAGTGCCGATGGTGTCAAGAATGGGATCCCCAGACCATCTATTAGATCAATAAACTTTTGGTCATCTGTTATTATGCAATCATAATTGCTCTGTTATTGCTAAACAGCCTTAGAGACCGTGGCGTGAAGTAAAGCGTCAGGACAGACAGTTATAACAATGCTACTAAACTGACTTGAGCTCTTTTCTTGGCGTATAGATTAGTGCTAAAGTATGCTCTCTGAGGTCCTTCTGCTCCATTACTCCCCTGTGGGCTACAGTGGTTATCGAGCTGTCGTTTCTCACACCGCGCATTTTCATGCACAGGTGATCGCCTTCTGCTATAACCAGCGCACCCTTGACACCCATGCGGGCAAGCTCGTCGGCTATCTGCTTTGTCAGCCTCTCCTGAATCTGTAGCCTGCGCGAGTATTTCTCGACAAGCCTCACCAGCTTTGATACTCCAAACACCTTCCCCGATGGGATGTAGGCTATGTGGATCCTGCCAAAAAACGGCAGCATATGGTGCTCGCACATGCTGTAAAACTGGATGTCCTTTGCTATCAGAACGTCAGTTTCTTCGCTAAAGCTTACATCAAGTTCCGCATCCATCCTGTAGCCGCCAAATATCTCTTCATACATGTCTGCTATGCGTGCAGGTGTGCCTACAAGCCCTTCGCGGTCAGGGTTCTCCCCCAGCTCTACCAAAAGCTCCCTTACGAGCTTCTCTACCTTTTTTTTGTTGATGCCCGGCTTTTCTTGGTTCATTTTCTTCAATCTGTCACTGTCATGCATATCGTTTACTGCTACCTTGCCCTTGATTGTCCATCCCGATGTAGCTTCCTTATCTCCCACTTGCTATCTGGCTCCAATCATCTTGTGCATCTGGGGCACTATCCTTACCTCGGGGTAGAATGGATAGACTGCATCATAAAAGCTGAAAAGCCTCTCCAAGGATGGCTCATCAACATTATGGCTTGGCTGTATTATAAATCCTGCTAACTTGCTGCCCTGCACTGTCTTGAATATCCTTGCCACAAGTCCTGCAAACTCCTCAGGGTCAGTCGAGTTTGTTACTACTACTTTGATGTATGTGACTTTTTTGGCCTTGATCGATGCCTCAAGGCACTCAAGCTCGTTTCTCACCAAGTTGTCGTAATGCCTTCCGTCAACAGCGCCCGAGTCTTTCATCTTGAACTCTATTTTGCAAATATCGATATATGGCAGAACCTTGGCAAATCGTGACGAGTCGAAGCAGGCTGATTCGATGTACGTCCTTATTCCCTTTTCCTGAATAAACCGGGCAATCTCTATTACCGCTTCGTGCTGTACAAGTGGCTCGCCTCCAGTAAAGTTGACCTTGTAGGTGTTTGGAAGCAGGCTTGTGGATATCATGGCCTTGACTTCGTCAAGCCCGTACTGGGTTCCGCTGTCAAATGACAGTGCATAGGTTGTGTCGCACCAGTGGCACTTTAATGGACACCCTGCAAGCCGCACAAACATTGTCTTTGTGCCAAAAAGGATTCCCTCTCCTTCGATGCTTGTAAATATCTCGCTCAGGTTTACCTTTATCTCAGTGGCGGCCAATCGCATAATCTGTTTTGTCCTCTATTCCTGCGCTTGTAAATGCTACCTTCCTATTTATACACGATTCGCAGACGCCGCAGTGAAGGTACGTTGCAGCCTTTGAGCTCTTTGCCCTTACCTTTGCCTTTACCCCATTAGTATAGCAGCTCCATGCTTCAAACAGCCTGTCTCCAAGTATACTGTACCCAACCTTGAGAAGATCTGCCTTGGACATCCCGGCAGCCGCTGGTGACCAGACCTGTATTGGTTGCCTCCAGCCCGATGCAATCCCGTCAGATTCTGCCAGATTGAGTGTTTTTGCAATCGATTCGGCAAACTCGGGCCGGCAGTCAGGGTAATGCACAACGTCTCCAGAATGCGCGCCATAAGCCACCAACTTGGCGTTGATGCTAAAAGCCCATGCGCTGGCAATTACCAGAAACACTGCATTTCTCACGGGTACAACCAAGCTTTTGGCAAAGTTCTGACTAAGCTCTTGATTTGTGTCTGTCAGAGCATTGCTTGTGCCATAAAGTGACTTCATAAAGCCAATATCCAGTGTCTTGTGATCCTTGGCCTTCAAAACATTGGCAAAGTACGCCGCCCTGCCTATCTCCCTCTCTGCGCGCTGGCCGTACGCAAACGTCAGCACGTACAGGTCAGCATTTCTTTCCCTTGCAAGGTATGCAGCAGTGCATACAGAGTCCAAGCCGCCGCTGACTATGCAGACTGCGCTCTGTCTGGTTTGGTTCCTCATATATCAGCTTTAACCGGCTTGCATCCGGGCCATTATTAAACAATCTTGCTTACTTTAACTATGCCGACGCCATTTGGCAGGATGGCTTGGAGTAGATTCATGATACAAATATTGCGGATCTGCTTTTGGTGTTTAGAGTTTGGACTGCATCGGGCCCACGTTAATTTTGATACGGATTGCACAATCCTTATAGCTTATACATGCGAAGGAGTTGCGGAAATTGGCTGCCAACAAACCGTTTCTGTCAAAAACCAGAAATTAAATTTCCACTTAACTGTTAGTCCCAACCAACTGGGAATGGAGAGTTGACTTGAGCTAGCCGGCCTGACGAAGCTTAAATAGGCAGGCCATCCAATACCCAAGCATGACTGCCACACCTGCGCAGCCAACAAAGAAAAAGCTCTATCCAGACAAGCCCTGGATACCAACAGTAGAAAGCCTAGAAAGAGCGCACAAAGAGAACAGAAGAATTATCGGCCAAGAATATGACAAGGATGACGAGTAACTAACTAGTTAGTTATTTTATTCTGGTCTCAGATGCAACCTAAGATTGGCTTCAACCAACGCCCTTGATGGACTACTTTCAGCATAGAATACAGATTTCTCTTATCTTCTTCGGCAAGCACAAAACCTTGGCTCTCCACATAGTCAGCCAGGTATCAAAAGCAGTACTACGATTAAAGTGGGCAAATGGCCTTCTTGTGATAAAATCCACCGCAATTCTTGAAGCAATGTAAGCTGTTCTTTGCACAGGGTCAGATATGTCTGTCAATTGATAAGAATCGATGAAAATCTGCACTAGGACCTGTCTATTTACGCCAAAGACCTTGCCATTGATAGCACAGTCTTTCTTGTTACGGGCTATTGCCACGTCTGCAGCATTCTCGGCTAACCTGCGAACGTCTCTTTTGAACGGAGTATTGTTGTCTTGCACTTCCGGACCCTCTTGGGCTTGCTTAGCAGTTAGTTATCGCTTGTTAAGGTTCTGTAAAATCTTTACCCAATCCGGCGATAGCAGCGACCTAAAGATGTGCTCGCAGAAAGTCCTTTTGCAGACAGAGCAGAACATGTTGCCGTCCTTCTGAAGGGTTATCGATGCAATGACGTTATTCTTGGCTTTGTCCTGTACAAGTACGGCATCGTCTGTTGAGCCCACCTGAGAGATCTCTGAAAACCGCTTGGAAAGAAGGTCGACGGTTGAAATGTGTGATTCCAGTACCTGGTTAACATAGTCCTTTATCGTCAGCTTTTCCTTTTAAGCCAGCTTCGATATCTCTGCATAAATCGACTTGTAAAGCTCCACATTTACTACGCTTTCGTTGTTCCGCGGATTTACTGGCATGTCATTGAAATGGTGATGGTGCGGCTATTTCTAGTAATAAGAAACCAAATTCCAAGCCACTCGATAGCTGAAGGGGCTAGGTTGTTGACGGCATTGGCAATAACCCTAATTACCAAGAGATTCAGACATATGCCAAGTGAGCCTTAGAAACCATGATTACCGCGATGTCATGAAAGTTCTCGGTAGAAAAGGTTTCAAACCTGAGAGGCAGCGAGGTAGCCATATTATTATGATTCATTCAGACGGAAGGTACGCCACCATCCCAAGGCACAGTCCCATAAAAGAGACAACATTGAAATCCATCCTTGACCAAGCGGGGATAACCAAAGATGAATTCCTTTCCGAGCTTTGAGAGCCACTAAACAAGCGCTGCTTGAACACTTTTATAATCAGATCAAGATAATAGTGCCAGAGTGTCAGCCAAGAATCTTGGTGGACGGAAGTTTACTGTTAGAATCCAAGAATCTCCTGAGGGTGGATATACTGGACAGTGCATAGAGTTGCCAGGAGCCATTAGCGAAGGAGATACGATAGAAGAATTAAAGAGAAACATGACCGAAGCAATTCAGCTTGTGCTAGAGACTCTCGAAGACGCTGCGAAGAAATACAAGAAAATAATTATTGAAATTCCTAATTGACCCGGCATGTACATGAACACAGCGACATTGGAACTTTAAACCACTGAAATAGAGGGGCTTTCCTACAGGAAACCTTGGTTAAAATTAAAGCATTTGATCCTTTCTCACATAACTTGCAAATTTTACGATTGAAAAAACCAAATGAAGACTTTAAGAAAGAACTATACAATTTCCGGCAGCGAGCAGATTGATGTGTTGAAGATTGACATTGTGCTTGGGCTGAAGGTGTTGGATAGTAGACGGGACGAAGCGATGTACCAATTTGATTAAAGTTCCCATCAACCCAGAACCAAACAACAGTTTATCGATCTTCTGGACTGGGATGACATTTACCTTACCTTTCATTGCTACATTTCAAAAAAGAAAACAGACGATCAAATCTACTAATTACAAAGAAGGCGCTCCGCAATATGCATATCCACCTACAGCCATCCAATGTTTCTACAAGTTGCTGCTCCTGCAATGTGAAAGTGAAGGGTACAGCCTGAACCTGTAGTTGCGTTGGTGGCGATTTATCCTCTGGTTAAAACTAGAGGTCTTCTCGACTTTAAACTATATAAATCACCCAATTTTCAAAGGTACTCGAATCCTGAATATTTAGCGTTCAAACCCCCTTGGGCTTGAAAGCTGTTGTTGAAAGACATTAATTCCGGATCGGTCGCATTTTCACGTCGGTAAGTCTAATTTATGATGATAGGCCTCATCGGCAAAGCCAATGTCGGCAAGTCCACTTTTTTCAACGCTGCGACAGAGCTGGCTGTGCAGGCCGCAAACTATCCATTTACCACAATCGATCCCAATATCGGAGTTGCCTATGCGCGCACAAAGTGCGTATGCAGGGAGTTTGGCGTTCAGGACAACCCCGTCCACTCTATGTGCGTTGACGGCAACAGGTTCATTCCGGTAAAGCTTATCGATGTTGCTGGCCTTGTGCCCGGAGCCCACACAGGCAAGGGCCTCGGCAACAAGTTTCTGGACGACGCAAGGCAGGCTGACTGCCTTATACACGTGGTCGATGCATCAGGATCTACTGACAGCGGAGGCAAGCCCATACCTGAGGGTACAGGAGACCCGCTCTTTGACATCAGCTTTGTAGAAGAAGAGTTTGACATGTGGCTTGCCTCCATTATGGGAAGGGACTGGTCAAAAAGCTCAAGGGAAGCAGAAAGCCAGGGAAATAAAATAGAGCAGATGCTTGCAAAGAGGCTCTCGGGCCTTGCCATTGGCGAGCAGCATATCGCGGGAGCCATACATGCAGCAGGGCTTGAATCAAAAAAGCCCACTACATGGACAGAAGATGATATATTGAAATTTTGCAAGGCAATCAGAGCAAGGACAAAGCCTTTTCTGATTGCAGCAAACAAGGCAGACCTTCCATCTGCAGAGGCCAACATCCGCAAGATAAGAGAAACGGGAAGGCAGGTAGTGCCATGTGCTTCAGAGGCGGAAGCGCTGCTCAGAAAGGCTGCAAAGAAAGGCGTGCTGCACTACCTGCCTGGAGACGGGTCGTTTGAAGTCAGGCCCGGCGTGCAGCTTACAGACCTGCAAAAAAAGGCCCTCGATATAGTAAGGTCGCTTATCGCCAGATACGGCTCGACAGGGGTTCAGGAAGCAATCAACCTTGCCTGCTTTAACCTTCTCAGGCAGATAGTGGTCTACCCTGTTGAGGATGAGCTGAAGCTGACAGACAAAAAGGGCAACGTTCTGCCTGATGCGCGCCTCCTTCCCACCGGCTCAACTGCCAAAGACTTGGCATCCACTATCCATGCAGATCTGGCAAAGGGGTTTCTGTATGCTGTGGACGTGCGCACCAAGCAGAGGGTTGGCGCCGATCATGTTCTGAAAAATAACGATGTTATCAAGGTAGTTTCTGCTACAAGCAGAGGATGATCCGGGTGAACGGCAAACAAAAACAAAATGGAACAAGAGATAAAGATAACAAAGGAGCAGCGCTGCTCTGCCTTGGCATAGAAAGCACTGCGCACACTTTTGGCTGCTCTGTCGTAGAGATGTATCAGGACAGCGAGAGAAAGGGCAAGGTCCTCTCTGATATCAGGGGAATATACAAGCCTCCAGAGGGCAGCGGCATCCATCCGCGCGAAGCTTCAAGGCACCACGCAGAGGTCTGCTCGTCCGTTCTGGCACAGTCGCTAAAAGAAGCAGGCAGGAGAATGGACGACATTGACATAATAGGCTATTCTGCCGGGCCCGGGCTAGGGCCGTGCCTTAGAGTGGGAGCTGTTGTTGCAAGGACAGTCTCGGGCTTTTATGAAAAGCCGCTTGTCCCGGTGAACCACGCGCTGGGCCACATTGAGCTTGGCACTATGCTCACAGGTGCTTCAGACCCGCTGGTTCTCTTGGTTTCTGGCGGACACAC
>Ga0070740_10000282_pt1 | contig 129263 bp, 123 predicted proteins | sample Coa_R2_FD_67286 | JGI IMG/M metagenome (GOLD analysis project Ga0070740, IMG submission 67286) | Surface soil microbial communities from Centralia Pennsylvania, which are recovering from an underground coalmine fire - Coalmine... | ecosystem: Environmental > Terrestrial > Soil > Unclassified ... | reverse complement strand
CAGGATCAAGCATTGCCGCCGCATCGCTACGCGCTACGAAAAGCACGCCTCCAACTTCCTCGCCATGCTCAAGCTCGCCGCCGTCCGCCTCTGGCTCAGGCATTATGAGTCCATGGCCTAACTCTCTTTTCGACCTCTTCACTTTTAACGCGAGAACGGTCGAGTTTTTCCGCGAGAACTTTTCGACTGACCCGACGCCTCTCCTCGTCAACCCGAACAAACCGCATCGGACGAGCTTCAACGTTCGGGAGAATCCATTGGCGTATCGACATAAGCTCGCCCGTTACAGTTTTCGTGAAGAGCAACAAGAGTTCATGAACTTCCACGCATTACCGCCGCTGCTCTCCGCCGACGATCCCGATGATATGAACATGGAGAAACGCAACACGCTGGATTGGCCGGAAGAAGATCGCTGGAAGCTGGCGTTTCAGTGTTCGATGTTTGGCGTACGCGCTACGAGGATCTAATGCCCGATAGCGATCCATGAAATTGTATACGCGCTGGACGTGCTCTGGTTTTGCGCGGTGTACTGCGACGCGCTGATCGGAACGATGCCGGCGGCATTTCCCGGCGCCGCCGAGGTTTCGTAAGACCCGATAATTTGAAAGCAGGTATTAGGAAAAGCGATTGGAAAAGTGCCGGTTGCCACCGAGTTGATAGGGACGCTTATAGACCCCCACTGAATAATTAGGCCACCGGGAAGCTTCGCGTATCCGTTATTCGCCAGCGAAACGTTGCTCCCCAGCGAGCTCGCAGTCAGCGCCTGCGTCGCATCGGTGCCGGTGAAGGCGGTTGCCGCCGAGGCCAGCGCCGCAGGCAAAACCTTCCCCGAAGCCGGCTGGTAATCGACGCAGCGCCAGACTCCCGATCCTTCCGAGCGGAAGATCGCGGTGTCGCCGGCCGCCGTCGTGATGCTGGCGCCGCCGGGCAGGATGATCGAGGCGTTGTTCGACAGCGTCAGCGCGCCGGCGAATGCGAGCGTCCGCTCGGTTCCCGCCTGCGCCGCGTCGAAGGCGGTGATCGTTGCCGTGCCGGTGACCTGAAGGTAATTCGCCGGCGCGGCGCCGATATTGACGGTCGCGGCCGAGGCGATGGTCGCGAAGGCCTCGTTGATCGCCGCCCCGGCCATGGCGAGCGGCGTCGTGCCGTTGAAGGTGTTGGCGACTGGCGTCGTCATGACGAAATCGGTGCCGTCATATTCGACGGTGACCGGCTGGCCGTTCTGAATGTCGCCGGCCGAGAGCGCGGCCTTGCCCGCATTGCTCATCTTCTTGATCGACGCCGCGACAAGCCCGGAGATCGCCAGCGTCGCCGCGCCGGTATTGGTGAAATTGGCGCGAAAGGAGTAGCGCTCGCCCGTCGCGTAAGCGGCGAGCGCCGCGGCCGGGGTGAGGACATAGGCGTTCGCAGCGCCCGTCGAAGCGTATCTGCCCTGGATGCGTCCCCAGAAGCGGGCGAGCGCGCCCATCCCGGCGCGCCAAGCATCGTTGACGCCGGAGGGCGCCATGCCTTCGGGCATGCCGTTGGGCGCCGGCTGGCTGTTCGAAGCATCGAGCTCGGAATAGGTGCTGCCGGAGAGTTCGGGCATGGCTGGCTCCCAAAAGAAGAGAGGCGGCCCATGGGACCGCCCCTTCGGTTCGAGATCGATCGGCGCGCGGCGCGCGCTTCAGCCGCGCTGCGCCGCGACGGCCCGCGTCAGGTAAAGCGTGATCCGGTGATCGTCCGTCCGCACGCCATGCATGGCGGCGACGAGGATCGCTCCGGAAACGAGCATCGCGGCGATCTGCGCGCCGCCGCGCGGGCGCGGATCGCGCAGCGCCCAGAGCGCCAGGAGGCAGAGAACGCCGAGTCCGAGGCCGCTATAGAGGTCAAGGATGGGATGCCAGCCCAGAAGGAACACCCCCGTGACGATCAGCGCCTCGAGGAGGATGAGCGCGGCCGCGGCAAGGCGTCCCGCGAGGGAGCGCGTGCCGTACCAGATCAGCATGGCGAGGCCGCCATAGAAGACCATGCTGAGCCCGGCATGGCCGCTCGGCAAGGAGGCGGCGCGGACGCCGTGCCCGAATACCGTCAGGCGGAATGAGCCGATCGCCAGCTTCAGCGTTAGCGTCGCCGCGATGCAGAGAAGGAGCCCGGCGCCCCAGAGCGCCGCCTCCTTTGCCCGCCGGCAGAGCACGAGGGCGCCGGCGACGGCGAGAAAGGCCGGCAGGATGACGGCGGCGTCGCCGAGATCGGCGAACCAGAGCCAGAATTCCCTGGCGGTCGGGTCTTCGATCAGCATCGGTTTCCCGCGCGAGGAGCAGGCATGCGGGCGAGCGAACGCCGCGGTGACGGAAGCGTTCCGCCAAGCGCCCTCAGAGCGACAGCAGCGTGTTGATGAGGCTGGAGAACGGATCGAAGCCGCTGCGCCCGAGCCCGAGCGCTCCTGCGAGCGGATTGACGGCGGTTTGCGTCGTCTGCGTCGCCGAGTTGCCGTAATTGCCCTGCACCATGCGCATATAATTGGCGAGATTGTTGTAGGGCAGGTTCTGGTCGTAATTGTAGCGGTCGATCGCCGCGTTGATCTGCTGCTGCGCGAGCTGCTGGCGGGCATCGCCGACCGAGGCGAGCTCTTGCAGGTTGGTGTAGTCCTGATCGGCCAGCGACGGCGCCAGCGCTGCAGCCTGCGTCATGTTGCGCCGCTCATTCGCGTAGTTCTGATAGGCGAGGTTGCCGGCCGTGTCGGTGAGGGCGCTCGCCAGCGCGTTGGCATAGGCGCCCGAGCCATAGCGCCCGGCGCCCTCGAAGGAGCCGGTGATCCGTGGCGCCACGGCATTGGCGACGTTCCCAAGAAGCTGCTGGAAATAGGGATTGGCGGCGCCGAGGAAGGCGCCGCTCGCCGTCGCGAGGTCGGCGTTCTGCGCCGCCGTGGTGAGCGGCGAGCCGGCCGCCGCGCGCTGCGCCAGGAGATCGAGCGCCTGGCTCGTCTCGGGCGAGACCGGCGCCACCGTCGGTCCCGGATAATATTGCGGCCCGCCCTGATTGTAGAGATTCTGCGCCTGCTGAAAGCCGAAGGTCAGATAGGGTTGCTGGCCGACCCAGGGCGCGGTCTGCGTCGTCGTGGTCGTGCTCTGGACGGGCACGCCACCGCCGCCGCCACCTTTCTTGCTCATTTCAGATCTCCTTCATCAGAATGGGTCCGATCTCCTCGAAGCCGGCGGCGCGGCGCCAGCCGGACCGGCCGCTGCCTTCCATGAGCGTGCAGCCATTCGCCCGCGCATAGGTCTCGATCATCGCCTGCATCGCCGGCAGCCATTCGCGCATGCGCCGGCCGCCGATCAGCGGCACCTGGCAGACCTTGCATTTCGGGTACGCCAGAATGCGCGAGACGATGGCGGCCTCGATCCCTTCGGCACCGCAGGCGAGCCAGAGCTGCGCCGTGCCCTCGATGCAGTCGCGCCGGACATCATCCTCGCCATAGAAGCGGTCGTAGCCGCGCCGCATCGCCGCGAGGATATGCCCGCGCGCCAGCGGCCAGATCATGGCGACATGGCTCGGATGAACGCCGCAGACCTGCATGCCCCCTCCCCGCCTCATCCCAGAATGACGAGCGTCATGATCTGGTCGGTAGCGCCGCTCGCGGCGTGATTGAGAACGGCCGAGCCCTTCGCCCGCCCGGTCACATAGATGCCGGCCCGCTCGGCGGCGCTGGCGCTCGCCGTTTGCGGCATCCAGAGGAGAAAGCTCGCGGGTCCGATGCGCGGATCCTGGACGGTCGTCGCCGTGGCGCCGGCCTGCAGTGTCACCGCCAGCGTGCAATTGACCTTCCCCGAATTGATCCGGTTGATCGCCTGCGCCAGCTTGCGGCGGTGCGCCGCCGCGTCGCTCTGCCATTCCGGCACGCCCGTGAAGCCGCGATCGGCGCCGGTGCTCATCAGCGCAGCCCCTCGGCGACGGCGTCGATCTCGACGCCGCTGATATGCGTGAAGGCGGCGCCGGCCGGCAGCGTCAGCCGGGCGCGGTGATAGCGGGCCGAAGCGCGCTGCGGCGCGTTGCCGAGCGCGTCGACGGCGACGGCGGCGCCGAAGGCCACCGGATCCAGCACCCGGTCGCGCGTGCCGAGCGCAACGGCGGGCACCCCGCCATCGACGATCGGCCGCAGATTGCGCACGAGCCCGCGCCGTCCCGGAAAGAGCTCGGCCTCGCCGGTATCGACGGTCGCGGCGAGGTTGGGGCCGGTGAAATAGTTGAGCTGATGCGTGGTATCGAAGGCGGAGAGCATGACGCGCCCGCCCGCCCAGGCGCGGCTGTCGAGCGAGAAGGGCAGCGTCTCGAGAGTGAAGCCGGTCGCATCGAGCCCGTCGAGCGAGGCGCCGAAGCTGAGCGAGCGCAGGATCAGCTCGCAGGAGAGGTCCGACAGGGTGAAGCGGTCGAGCGACCAGTTATAGGCCAAGAGCCGGTTCGGATTGCCGCCGCTGTTGCCGACGCCCGGATAGGCCCAGAAGCACAGCTTGTTCACGGGGTCGATCGCGGCGGAGATGCGGTGGAAATAGGAGGGATCGAGGTCGGCGAAGACGGTCTTGTCGATCTTGTTGGCGCCGATCGGCCGCGAGGCGCTGCCATCGAAGGCGTAGAAGCCGTCCTCGCCGAGATAGTAGACCGTGGCGCCGAGCTGGGCGATTGAGCCCGGAGCCGGCGTCCCCCGCGCGCCCTCCGCCGTCGTGAAGGCGAAGATGGCGGGCGGCCCCACATAGTTCATCCGCACGATCGCCCGCTCCTGGAAGATTGCGCCGTCCGCCGCGCCGAGATTGCCGACGATGCCCTGCACCCAGCCGGCGTCGCCGACGAGGTCCTGGAAATCCGACTGGACCGCGGCGGCGGCCGATGTGCCGGGCGTCGGCCAGTTGGTCGGATCGTCGATGGCCGGCCACCAGACGCGCTGCGGCTGATTGCCGTTGACGCCGTCGAAGGTGTTGGCGGCGACCACCCAGTCGCGCACGACGGCGAGATAGCGCGCATGCGGCGCCGCGGCGGCGAGATCGGCGAAGGCTGTGCTCGATCCCATGATGAAGCTCTGAATGGGATCGGCGAAATTCGTCATGATGATGCGCGATCCGAACTGCGCCGCCGACCAGCGCTGATCGGCGGCGGTTGCGTAGCCGCCCGCCTTCGAGACGTCCGTCCAGCTCGTCGCACCGGCGGCGAGGGCGTAGAGTTTCGTGGCGTCTCCCGCGAAGGCGTTGACGTTGCCGGACGCATCCTGCGCCGCGAACGCGCCTTGGCAGCGGGCGGCAAGCGGCCCCGAATATGCTGCGAGGGACGGCATCGGCCCGTAGCTCTGGGCCGTGCGCGGCAGGCAGTTGTGCACGAAGCCCGAGCCGGGATTGGCGAAATCCGGCTGGTCGGGCGTGTATTCGGCGACGGGGACGAACATTGCGGCATCTTCTCTTGGATCGCTTCCGACCGGCGCTCAGGGATTGCCGGTATCGGAGCGCATGACCATCTGCCCGCCCCAGCGATCCTGCTGGTCGGCGACCATGAGGGAGCGCGTCGCGGCGGCGAACATGCCGGCCCAGAGCGGCAGACGCTGATCGCTCATGATGAAGGGCTGCGCCTCGATGAGCGCTGCGTAGAGATAGACTCCCGGCGCATTCACGATGAGCCAGTTGGTCGGAGTCTGGGCGAGCGGATCGAAGCGCTGATAGTAGGCGAGCGTCACGCCGTAAGCCGCGTCGGGCGTCGGCCCGAAGCGGAGATTGTCCCCCTGGAAGGTATAGACTTGCGGCCGGCCGTTGGCGGTGCCGACCCAGGCGGCGTTGAGCTGCTTCTGGGTGACGAAATCGAGATCGGCGATGGGCACCGTCGCGAGCGAGACGGCCCGCGCTTCGAGAAAGCCGTTCGGCAGCGCCAGGGTCGGCACGCCCGCCGTCGTCGTGTAGAGAGCGGGATCCGTGACCTGCTCCATCGCCCGGATGCGAAGCGGCGGCGAGGGAAAGTTGGGATCGTCCGAGCCGTAGAAGATCCGGGACTCGGCTAACGTGATGAAGTCCGGGATGTTGGCCGCGAGATCGGCGCGCGCCAGCCAGGTGCCGACCGCGTTCTGCAGGTCGGCGTAGGTCGCGATCGTCATGACATGCTCCTCTGCCCTCCTCGGGCGCCGTCATCGCGAGCTCTCCGCACGGAGGGAGGGGTATCGCATGCGGCCTAGCTAGAACTCTCGCCAATCCCCTCTCCCCTCGGGGAGAGGATGGGTGAGGGGGAGCCGCCGCGGCGCGGCGGAAGGGTGAGCGTCGCGGCTCACCCTCCCCGTGCTCGGCAGGGTCCCTCCTGAGCGTAAGTCGAAGGGCCTCTCCCCGAGGGGAGAGGGATTATGTTAGCGCCCCTCAGATCTGGCCGGGGGCGGTGCGGAAGTGGCGGAGGTCGGGATCATTGAGGAGCCGCCGCAGCAGCTCCTCATTGCCCTTCTCGAACGGGTCGGCGCCCCAGATGCGCTTGGCGATCTCGCGCATGATCGGCGGGAAGGAGGCGACGCGCCGCCATTCGCGGCTCGGGCCATAACCGTCGCCCTCGCGATAGAGCGCTTTGTTGCGCTCGATCACCGGCTCCAGATCGCTGACGAGCTCGAGGGCGAAGCGGCCCTCGCCCTCGTCATAGTGCAGATACTCGGCGATGCCGTCGTGGCGGTCGAGGAGGAGAGGGCCGCTCACGGCTCAGAACTCGATCGGGCACAGATTGATCTTGGCGCCGGCCGTCTCCTGGATGAAGGCCATGAAGGATTGGCCGCCGACATCGAAGATGCGAAGCTCGTTCGAGGTCACCGGAAAATCGTTGGCCGTCGCCGTCACGGTATTGGTCGGCCCGAATTTCACATAGGCATAGGTCTGTCCGACGGTCTGGACGCCGACGAAGCGCGCCGTCTTGCCGCTCGTCGTCTGCGGGATCGCGACAGTGGCCGAGGTGGCGCCGGAGACGACCTGGACGCCGCCGCCGGGATAGCTGATGGCTTCAAAGCGCATGGCTCTCCTCCCCTCAGGCGACGAGGTAGGTGATGTAGGCGTTGCCGGCGAGGCCGGCCGATGCGCCGGAGACGGTCGAGCCGGTGAGCCAGGTGCCGGGCGCCATGCGCTGGCGCGTCTTGCCGTTGGTGCCCTTGTCGGTGACGTTGTCGAAGGTGCCGGCGACGGCGACCGACAGCGTATCGATGAGATTGGCCGAGGCGGTCGTGGCCGAGACGGAAGTCGTCCCGACGCTGACCGAGCAGGCGCCGCTCGAAGGCGTCGTCACGTCGAGATGGACGCTCGCCACCAGGATGGCGACGGGCTCCGGGCTCGCCCAGGAGAAGATGCCGCCGCCCGTATCGACTGCGGCGAGCGGCACCTTCACCGTCTTGCGTCCGCCCCAGCGCGGCACTTGCGGCGAGGGCGTGCTCGGCCCGCCCCAGCGCGCGAGATCGAGACCGTCGAGTTCATTGCGCACCGACACGCTGGCATCGGCGTTCTGCACGAGATCGGCCATGATGATGTCTCCAATGAAAAAGGCGCCCGAAGGGGGCGCCTGCCTGCTGCGAGTTTCTGAGCCGATGCAATCAGCTCGTCTCTTGTTCACGATGAAGAATCTCTTCCAACTCGAAGGCGGCGAGCGGCCCGACCGGTCGTGATCGCGTTTACTGCGTCGTCAGATCGGCGACGATCGCCGAGCCCGCCTCGTTGCGGGCTTCGAGCGTGTATTCGGCGATGACCATGCCCTTCTCGGCATCGCCCGTCTTGGCGAGGTCGACCGTCTTCATGGGTCGGAGATTCGCGACCGCCCAGAGGTCGGTCGTCAGGATGTGGAGGTCGCGGTCGCGGCTGAACTTGTTGGCGACCACCTTGTGCGTGCCGAAATCGCTGACATAGATGTCGATCGCCGCCACCAGCTTCCTGTCGGTGGTGTCCTGCATGCGCGTGTTGTTGCCGGTGAAGGTCGAGATCACCGTCTTGTTGAAGGGCCCCGACATGATGAGGTCGGGCTCGCCGCCTTGCGTCCACGCCGCCTGGATCATCGACTTGACCAGCGATTCGGTAAGGGCGCGCTGCGTGCCGTCGGTGGCGGCCGCGGTGGGCGAGCCCGAGGCGCCGCCGGCGCCGCGCGCCGTGTTCGTCGCGTACCAGCCGCAAAGCGGGCGGAGCTGGCGCGGCGTCGTGCTGTTGCCGGTGACGGGCGCCTGGTTGCCGCAGAGCGTGAACTCGATGTCGCGGCGCAGCTCCTTCGTCCGCTTCATGAGCTGGTAGACCATCTCCTTCTTGCGGCCGGCCTTCGAGACGGCGTCCTGCGTGCCCGAGACGATGACGTCCTTGTACGAGATCTGGCAGCGGTTGTTGACGCGGCTCGTCGGAATGACCGCGGCGAAATTCTGGATGTCGTCGCCTTCGAGCTGCGCGTTGGTCGCCGCGGCGGCGAGGCTGTCCGGCTGCCATTCATGCAGCACGGCGCGCGCCTTCACCTTGCCGATATTGGCCTGGAAGGGCGTGTCGGTCGGCGAGATCATGTAGATCTCGTCGACCAGATCTTCGCGATTGCCGATCGCGGAGAAGGTCAGGAACGTATTCGCGATGGTTGCCATTCTTGCTGTCCTCGAGGGTCATGGGGATCTGGCCGCGCCGGACGCGGCGCAAGGGGAACCGAGGCGGCGCCGGGTCGCGCTCTCCCGCCGGTACTGCCGCCGCGGGTGGGAGCCGCATCGCACTCGGGATGAAGGACCGCTGGCCCGAAGGGTGCGGTCGAAGAATTTGGTTCAGAGGTCGCGCAAGGCCGCCAGCACGTAAGCGGCGCGGTCGTCGAGCCGGCCGCTCTTGCGCGCTGCCTTCTTCAGCGCCGCGAGCTTGCCCTCCGCCGCCTCGCCATCGCTTGCTGCGCCCGGCTTCTGCACCTTGCCGGCGCTGACGACCTTCTTCGCGGCGGCGTCCTTCTGCGCCTTCATCAGCTTGCGGTAGCGCATGGCGTCGAGCGCGACGAGGTATGTGCGGTGATCGGCGACGCCGCCCAGCTCCTCCGGCGTGAAGCCGCGCTCGGCGAGATAGGCGCTGAGCTCGGCGACGAGCGCCTGGCGCTGCGCCGCGTCGCGGAATTCCGGCGCCGCCGCCTGGAGCCGCTCGAACTCGCGGGCGACATAGTCGCGATTGTGCTCGTCGGCGAGGCGACGGCGCTCTTCATAGGCCTGCGCCAGGTGCTGACCGCGCTGCTGCAGCGCCGCCATCCGCTGGGCGAAGGCCGCGGGATTATCGCGCGCGAGCTTCGCGAGCTCGTCGATGCCGGGGATGGCCGCCGCCGCGTTGCCGGGCTCCGCCTGCGCCAGCATCGCATCGAGCCGCTCGGCATAGGCGCGGCGCTGCTGGCCGAGCACGCGCTCCTGCTGCGCCACCTGCTGCATCTTCTGCGAGAGCGCGCGCTCGCGCTCGCCTTCCCGGCGGGCGATCACCGCCTGCAAGGCGCGCGGCAGCTTGCGGAAGCTCTCCTTCTCCTCGGCGGGCCAGCTCACCGGCGGCGCGATCTCCTCGCCGCCTTCCGCGCTCTCGCTTGCCGCTGCCGCCTTCTCCGCCTCCGAACCCGCTGCGAGCGTTTCGCCCGCTTCGTGTGACGCGCCGCCCGCCTCTGCCGCCTCATCGCCCTCCTCTGCCGCCTCATCGTCGTCCTCGCCGAGGCGCTCCAGGACGCGGGCGGCGCGCTCGTCGAAGGCCTCGGACGGGGTCAGTTCATCGCTCATCGCTCGTTCTCCAGTTCTAGGAATTGAGATGCGCCGGCGCGCCGCTCACCGCATCAAGCGGAAGCGGCGCTCGCGCTCGCGCTCGGCGAGCCGCTCCGCCGCGAGGCGGCCGTTCTGGACGAGGCTCTCGAAATGCCGGCGCAGGCGCTCCGTAAGCTTCAGCATCAGCCACAGCCGCTCGCGCCCCTCGACGTCGCGTGCCGGCGCGCGGCGCCATTCCTCAACGCATTCGCGTTCGAGCGCGGCGAAGGCCTCTGCGACGAGCGGATCGCCGAGGATCGCCGCCGCCCGCCGGCCACGCTCGACCTCGCTCTCGCTGCTCTTGCCCGTCATCGCCCCTCGCCTCCGTAGATGCCGGCGCTTCCAGCCCTGCTCGCGGGCGCCCGCGCCGCCAAGATCTGCCGGCGCAGCTCCGCCTCATGGTCGAGCCCGGCGCGCATGCGGGCGATTTCGAGCTGCGTCGCCGCCGCGATCTGCGCCTTGCGGATCTCGGTCGCGGCCTTCACCTGCGCGTTCGCCGCCTCGATCTGCGGCTGCTGCTGGACGCGCTGCCGCTCGGTCTCGAGCGCCGCCTGCTGCTGTTGCAGGAGGGGATCGGCCGCCGGCGGCTTCGGCGGCACGGTGCGCGGGTCGGTGTAGAAGTTGCCGACCGATTTAAGCCCCGCCGCCTCGACGAGCTTCGCCAGCTTCGCATAGATGTTCTGAAGCGTGACGAGCGGCCCCTCGACACCGCCCTGCATCTGCACGATCTGCTGGTCAATCTGCAGCAGGTTCGTCATCTGCGCCACCTGCTGGTCGCGGTTGCCCGTGCCGAGGCCGACGCTCACCGTCATGTCCATCTCGTCCGTCCATTCGCGCGGGTCCATGGCGACCCAGGCGCCGCGGAGGCGAATGATCTGCGGCTGCTGCTGATGCTTCGCCACGAGTTCGAGGATGCGGCGGAAGGCGCGCTTGACGCCGGTCTCGGCGAAGATGCGGGCGATGAGCTCCAGGCGCTGCTGCGCCGCGTTCTGGATGGTGTTGATCCCGGTCGCCGTCTTGTTGAGCGTGTCGGGATCGAGCCCCTGATTGTAGCGGGTGACGCCGGTGCGCTGCTCGCGCACCGTGTCGATATACTCGATCATGGTGAAGGCGTCGCCGCCGAGCGGCGCCGTCTGGATCGGCACCAGCGCCGAGGGGTTCTTGATGCGGACGATGCCGCCGGGGCGGCGGTTCAGAAGGTCATCGAGATTGACCTGCCCCTCGACCACGCCCATCTGCGGCGCGTTGCTGAGATAGAGCGAATCGAGCGCGCCGCGCCATAGCGTCGACTTGATGAGCTGGAGATCGATCGTCTGGTCGGCGATCGACATGCCGAAGAATTTGTGCGGCATGGGGATGGGGGTGAGCGCCGCGAAGGGATGGTCATCGACCTCGTCATTGTCGAGGATGACCGCCGCCCCCGCCCCTGCCACCGTGACCTTGCGCAGCTCGGCGACGCCGTCGCCGTCGTAATCGACGCGGATATAGCATTCGGTGACCCAGACCTCGCGCATCGACGGGTCGAGCGCGCTCGACTCGCGCCACGGCATCTCGTCCTCGTCGGCGAAGCGCTCCAGCCGTTCGAGGCTGAGATCGGCGACCTCGTCATCCTCAAGAACGGCGAGCTGCTCGCGCGGATAGCCCGCCTCGATGAGCTCCGAGATGGTGCGCTTCAGACGATGGGCGAGGAAGGGCACCTCGTCGAGATCGACGGCCCGGCGGTCGATGAGGAACTCCTCGGGCGGCAGCGGCCGGATGCGCACCCGTCCCGTGCGCGTCGTGCGGCGGAGGACGACATCATGCAAGAGCGGCGCCGGGGGTTGCCGCTCGGCGGCGGGCGCGCGCTCCGTCTTCGGCGCGCCCGGCGGGGCAGCCCCCGGCCCCACCCCGGGCGCCGCCGCCGCGGAGGCGGCGGGCGCCGCGCCCGTCGCGGCCGGCGGGGAGGGTGCCGCCGCCGACGGGTCGGAGTATGCCTTATCCTGGATGATCTCGATGCCGGGATCGGCGGCGAGGATGGCGAGCTCGGCCTCGGTGAGGCCCTGATAGGTCTCACGCGTCACATCCTCGCTCTCGTCCCACCAGATCTTGATGATGCCGGCCTTCTTCAGCAGCGCGTCCTTGAACCAGGCGTGGAAGTTGCGGAAGCCCTCGTTCTGCTGCATCCAGATCCAGTTGACGTAATCCGTCGCCTGGTCGGCGATGGCCTCGGCGCCGGGCCTCGAGGGATTGAAGCGCACGACCTCGTCGCCGCTCGCGAAGATGCGCATCAGCGACGGCATCATGCTGTCGACCGCCTCGGCGACGTCGCGCGAGACGACTTGGCTGCGCCCCTCGATCTCGTTGCCGAAGAGCTCGCCCTTGTAGAAGCGCTCGGCCTGGCGCCGCTCCTGCGAGAGGAGCCCGCCCTGGAAGCCCAGCGAATTGTAGATCTTCGCCTCCAGGATCGCCCGGAGGTCGGCATCGGACATTTTGGGCATGGGGAGTGTCCTTTTCGGGCGCCGGGCGCGCGGCGGCGCCGCGGATGCCAGCCATCAGCGGCTTGGGGACCAAACGAATTCCAGGTGGACGGAAAGCGCGAAAACGAAAGGAAGATGAACCTACAACCGCGCCTCTTTCCCTCTCCCCCTCCGGGGGAGAGGGTTGCGCAGGGTTGGCGAGGCCCCCGGGGCACAACCCGGGGGCTTACCCGAAGCTGGGTGAGGGGCCTCGCGCCAGCGATCGGGGCACGAACCCCGTTACGCGGCTTGCGTCAGACCGCAGGCCGATGATGCGAACGACTTCTGATGCACGGCACGGGATCATGTCTGTGGCCAGAGGCAATCCGGCAATTATAACCTTGACGTAGTAGGCAACATGATGTAATGGCTTCATTCCGATGGAGCCGCACATGTCCGACCTCTCAAATCTGATCTTTCACGATGCCGAGAAAGCCCGCGAATGGCTCGAAGCACGGATTTGGGCGAATGGTCGCCTGTGCCCCCATTGCGGTGTCATCAACCAGTCCACGTTGATGCAAGGCAAGTCGCACCGCCCCGGCCTCTATCAATGCAACGCCTGCCGCGAGCCGTTCACGGTCACGGTCGGCACGCTCTATGAGCGTAGCCATATTCCCCTCAACAAGTGGCTCGCCGCGACGCACCTCCTCATGGCTTCCAAGAAGGGCATGAGCGCGTTGCAGATTGGCCGCATGTTAGATCTGCCGTACAAAACCGCATGGTTTATGTGCCATCGCATCCGCGAGTCCTTGCGCGCCACGATGCCGGAAGCTGGCCCGCTCGGCGGACAGAACAAGGTCGTGGAAGCGGACGAAACTTTCGTCGGCGGCAAAGCCAAAAACCGCAAGAACAAGGTTCCACCGAAAGAGGCCGTTCTGTCACTGGTCGAGCGCGGCGGCAAGGTTCGCTCCCGGCATGTCGCCGATGTCTCAGGCAAGACGCTTCGCGATGCCATGGTCACTCAGATTGACCGCGCGTCGTACATCATGACCGACGAAGCGCCCGCCTATACGACGATCGGGCGCGAGTTCGGCGGCCACGGTTCTGTCAACCACTCAGCCGAGGAATATGTCCGCGCCTACTTCTGGCACACCAACACGGTCGAGGGTTACTTCTCGATCCTCAAGCGCGGGATCGTTGGCACGTATCACCACGTCAGCAAGGAGCACTTGCACCGCTACCTCGCCGAGTTCGACTTCGGTTACAACGAGCGCCAAGCTCTCGGCGTCGATGACGCGGCGCGCATGGCGAAGTCAGTGCCAGGCATCCTCGGTAAGCGCCTCACCTATCGGCGGACTGGTCAGCGGGCGAACGAGCAAGCCTAAGATGACGCGCGCTCAATGGCGCGCGATGTTGAAGCATATTGAGGGATGAAGCCATGGCGGATATGAGTGCCATCGCTGCCGCGCTGGCGGCTTTCAATACGGCTAAGAACATCGCGCAGGCGATGATAGGTCTGCGGGATGCTGCGGCCTTCCAAAGCAAGATGATCGAATTCCAATCCGCGATCTTGGATGCCCAGAATAGCGCTTTTGCGGCGAACGATGAGCGCGCGGCGATGATTGAGCGCGTACGCGAGCTTGAAACAAAGGTGGCTAAGCTTGAAGCATGGGAAGCTCAGAAGCAGCGCTATAAGCTGGACCGGCTGGAGCCGGGAGTCTTTGTCTACACTCTGAAGCCAGAGATGGCCGCCGGCGAACCACCTCATCACATTTGTCAGACCTGCTACGAGCGCGGCAAGAGATCGGTCCTCCACGCGGATGAGCATGTGAACGGTATCCATCATCTTTCCTGTAACGACTGCGGCGCAAAGCTTCAGGTCGGAAATTGGAATCCGCCAAAGCTTGACTATGACAACGGTATTGATGACGGCCCGAATGCGTGGATGGGCCGCTAAATAGCTAAGCGCGCGATCTACCCTTGCGTACCCGTCCCTTGCTGGCGGGGCATTCTTTCTGTTTAGGCGACGGGCGATGCTTCGGCCCACTTTGGACCGCAGCGTCTACGGCTTTCTCGAATCGCTCCCAGCCATCGGGGCGTAGCTCTATCCCCGCGCTTTGAGACTCGATGCGCCTTTTGGGTGTATGATCGTTTCCCATGTATCGCCTGTACATTGACGAAACCGGCAACGCGGATCTTGGGGCATCAATCAATCCCAATCACCGCTACCTAAGCCTCACTGGCGTCATCATGGGCCTGGAATACGCCCGTGCCAATACCTATCCCGCGCTTGAGCAGATCAAGGCCGACTTCTTTGGCTCGCACCCGGACGAGCCGGTTATCCTTCACCGAAAGGAGATCAAAGAGAAGAAATGGCCGTTCCGCGCGTTGCGCGATCCCGACACAGAAGCCCGTTTCAATGCCGCCCTTCTTACCTACCTCGGCGATCTCGATTGCCGCGTCGTGACGGTCGTCATAGACAAGCTCGAACATCTGAATCGCTATGCCGTCTGGCGATACCATCCCTATCACTACTGCCTTGAGGTTCTCGTAGAGCGCTACGTCAACTTCCTGCGCGACGGCGGCAGGAAGGGCGACGTTATGGCGGAAGCACGCGGCGGCAAGGCCGACATGCGTCTAGAGAAAGCTTTCGCGCGGCTTTATGACCAAGGCACCGACAACGTGAGTCGGCAACTGATCAAGCGGCTTCTCACCAGCAAAAAGCTCAAGATCAAAGCCAAGGCGGCCAACGTCACCGGCCTACAGGTCGCCGACATGTTCGCTCATCCGAGCGCCATGTACGTACGCTCGCTTCACAACGCTGGCGAAGCTCCCGACCGATTCGGCGGCAACATCGTCGAGCTATTGCTCGACTCGAAATATCGCCGCAGTCACTGGAGCGGCAAGATCGAAGGCTATGGCATTAAGTGGCTGCCCTGAATGGGCAACGGGGGCCTAAAGCCCCCGCCCGACGGCACATCAACCGTCACCCTCCCGCACAAGGCGGGATTGCCGAGATTCTATCCCAGCCGAGTCCGGACGCCTAGAAAAATGGGGACTCGGGGCGCGATGTTCGCAACGCCGCATTATCAACTAATCGAACTTACTACGTCAAAGTGATAATTACCGGCAATCCCATGCCGAGTTCTCTCACTTGAGATCGTTCAGCTCCGGATGCTTCGAATACAATTCAGATAAAATGTCGAGATGAATATGCCCGATCACGCTTCCCACAGATCTCTTCAATTCATGAAACTTACCTTCTCTGCACTCATTCTTGCTAATCGACAAGATCTTCGTCAGCGAGGCGATTGAGGCAAGAGCCAGATCTCGAACCTCCTGTGCACATTGCTTTTTCACCTTCGCCTCCCCAATAAATTTTCCATCTGATCGCGCATCGGGTTTGCTCCGTGCCCGGCCAACAAAAAGCCCGCCGCGGTGAGTGCCGGGCGGGCGCAACTCGTGAACGTACTTGTTTTGTACTGTTTCTCTCCGAGCGCGTCAAGCGGGAAAATTTGAGTGGCAGCGCTACGCGATCTTCAGAAGGTGGGGCGCATCCTTCCGCGCCCGCTCCCGCACATCGTTGATCGCGGAATGCATGTTTCGCTTGCCCGCAGCAGCCGCTTGCAGCGTCGTCATATCATCCTGCTGGCGGCGCAGCTCGACTTGAACCAGCGGATCGGATAGGACCTTTTCCTCCACGCTCCGCGGCGGCAGCGGCAAAGGCGACCCTGAGTGCAAGCGGCAACTGGTCGAGTTGCCCCCGCAGCTTTTCCTCATCAAACCTTAACTCAGCCATTGGAGCAGACCTCATTGATCGGGAAAAGTCGCCATCGTGTCGCTCGCCAACTTACCCCCGAGGCTCTCGATCACAGAGGCACAGTCCGGACAAATCTTTCTTCTGGTTGCTGAAGTATGTGGAATCCAGCTCGATCGCCGTTCCTCCGACAGAACGGTCTGTTTCGCATGCGCCGCGGTGCAGCTTTGCAGCACCTCTTGAGCGCTGAATAGTTCTGTTCATCCCCTATGCTCGCTATTTCTTCTCTTTAAGAAGATGCAGTACCATCGATATCTCCTTGTCTGGATTATACTCGATAGTGAGTATATTGTATTTTCGTTCTTTTATGGGTATTACAATCTCGTTCCTCCTGCTCAACAACCCTGGAAGACCGCCCTCGAATAAATGCGCGTAGCCCGAGGGAAAAGTGATCGTCTTTTCTTCGTCCTCGCTGAAAATATCTTCTCTGACCTCGCGCAGCCGTGCAAAAAGCGCAGTATCACCCGATGCATAATAGCATCTTGCTATGACCCATGCGCCCGATGACAATCTATGGACGGTCGTGCTGAGAGGCTCGCCCCAGAGTACCGCCACTTGTCCGCCTCCAACTGGCAGCATATCGATCCACCCGGACGCTTGGCAGGCTCGCCCGTAATCGCTCGGTAGGCCGGCGATCCAATTATCGTCTCCCTCGCCCGCAATCCCGCCGACGTTGGAAACGCCCCCCCAAAATGGTAGCAACGCCTCGTCGCACAGAATCAGCGGCCCCTGGTACTGCAGCCACTTCATCCTGATCCTCCAAAGTCAGTTCGATCCCGATGCCGATTTAAAGCCTAAATAGACGCCCAAATATTTGCCGATGCCAGAGAGAAGTCCGCCTTGCCGGGCGCTGCAGGTCGCACAATGCGGATAACCCTCAGCGGGAGCGCCGCTTCGGTTCAGCACGCGCGGTGGCTGGTGGTCAACAATCGGATTACCGGATCGCGTGCCGAAATCCTTTGTACCGCAGGTGTGGCATCCAAATTGAGTGCCTAACTGATTGACTTGGGCCCGCTCTTTTGGGTTCGGGTATACGAGGGGCTTCGATAACGATACGCCGCCTCCAGGCGGCGCATATGGCCCTGGGCCTAAGCGATTAGGGCCGGACGGTACCTCGGAGGGAACTGACGGGCCGACATTCGGCGCGTCACCATCGATTCGAGTCCGCGCTGCTATCGCGTCCTGCGTCCAGCGGTCCAGGCTCTGAACACCTCCCTCGATCCGAGCGGCCTCTTGCGGAGAAAGTTTGCCTGAAGCAACTCTCGCGCGGAGAGCTGCCGCGATGTTCGGCGCTCCCTCCGCTTCGTGAGCTTGCGCGGACGAGATCGGATTGAGTGCGTCCCAAAAATTACTGAGGAGCTGACTGACGGATTGCCGGCTGGGAAGTGTCGCGTCTCTGAAAGGTTCCGAATTGTTTTCGCGCGCTATTTGATCGTTCCAAAGACCTCCACCGACATCACTCAAATACGGTGGAAAATTTCCCAACAATACCGGTGCAATCGCGGTCGAACCGGAAGATGTTGCCCCGATACTTGCTGAAAGAGTCGCCTGTGGCGCCGAGCTAAACGAGTTCGCCCCGAAGAGTGGGAAGTCTTCCGGTGCGACCGGCAAGGCAGCAGGCTGCGGGCCCGGATCGTCGTTTCTCAATTTTTGAAACACGGCGCCGAGGTATGGGCGCGTCGATGTTCCGGGGATGCCAAGCGGATCGAATTCGCCCGTCGGAGGAGGTGAGCCAAGCTGCCAGCCGGAATCTTCGCCGCCTCCCAACCCGCGGAAGACGGCGCCGAGATAGGGCGGCGTCAGTGTCGGGGGCGTGCCGAGCGGGTCGAGTCCGACGGCGGGTGCGGACACGGCTTGCTGTGGATCGGGTTGCAGCCAAGTCCAATTGTCCGGGTTGAGTGCAAAGGCCTCGGGCCCGATCAGTCGGTAGCCCCGCATGTAATCGAGCAGGCCCATGGCAAGATGCTCCGGTTGTTCTGGGGTTGGCACCGCAGGCACAGGGCGCATCGCATCGGCGCTCGCAATTGCGGCGAGCGGGCGATGGGACGTCGTTAGGGTTGGAAGACGGGCGTCGAGGCGGCGCGGCGAGACGTCTGATGCGCTCGTTTTATACGCAAGTCGCTGTTTGCGTATAACGCTCTGGCCTTGCGGCCTGGGTTCGTGTTATACGCACTCGGCACTTTGCGTATGCGACCATAATGACCGCCGAGCTCCCCCTCGCTCTGCAGACGGCCTATGCCGATCTTCTCGACCGCTGCCTCTCGGCGGCGTTCGATGAAGCCGTCGCGGAGGACGGCGTCTTCACGCCGAAGACCATTCGCGGCCGGCGCTACTGGTACTTCCAGGCTTCGACCGCGGGCCAGCGCCGGCAGCGCTATGTCGGGCCGGAGACGCCGGAGCTTCTCGAGCGTATCGAGCGTCACAAGAAGGCGCGGCACGACCGTCGCGACCGCCAGGCGCTTGTCTCGACCCTGATCCGCTCCGCGCATCTGCCGCGACCGCTCGCAGCCATCGGCGATGTTCTCGCCGCGCTCGCCGATGCGGGGGTCTTCCGGCTCCGCGGCGTTCTCGTGGGCACACTCGCCTACCAGACCTATCCGGCGGCGCTCGGCCTACGCCTGCCCGCCGCGACCATCCAGACGGGCGATGTCGATAATGCGCAATTCGCCGATATATCGGTTGCGGTCACCGACAGAACGCCCGCCATGCTCGATGTCCTGAAGCGGGTCGATGCGTCCTTCCGCCCGCTCCCCAGTCCGCAAGACGCCCGCCGCGTCGCGAGCTACGAGGCGAGCGGTGGCCTGCGCGTCGACTTCCTGACGCCCAATAAGGGACCCGAGGCGGAGGCGCCGCGGCCTCTGCCGGCGCTCGGAACGGATGCGCAGCCCTTGCGCTTCCTCGATTTCCTCATTCACGAGCCGCAGCCCGCCATCGTGCTGCACGGCTCCGGCATTCCCGTCCTCGTCCCCGCGCCCGAGCGCTACGCCCTGCACAAGCTCATCCTCGCCCGCCGTCGATCTTCGATGAGCGCCAAGCAGGACAAGGACATCCGCCAGGCCGAGGCGCTCCTGGCGGCGCTGGTGCGCAAGCGTGCGCCGGAGCTCGCCGCCGCCTGGGCCGAGGCCTCGAAGCGCGGCAAGAGCTGGCGCCGGCGTCTCGGCGAGGGCCTCGGGCCCCTCCGACCGGATATTCGCGACGAAACGCTGAAGGCTGTCGGGGCGCCGCGCGCGACCGTGCCCGGCCTCGAGCTCGAATTTGCCGCACCCGCCCTGCGCTACGATGCCCAGCGCGGCGTCGTCGCGTTCGCGGGCCAGGCCGGCGGAGCGCCGGTCCGCTGCGCCGTCACGCGCGAGGCGCTCGCCGACCATTTCGGCGCGGCCGGCCCCGATCCAGACAGCGCGGTCAGCGCCTTCCGCGCTCGCCGCAATGAGATCGAGCGCCTCCTGAAGGCGAAATACCTCTCATGGCCGGTCGAGGACGACGGCACGGTTCTGATGAAGGCCAGCGACGTCAAAGAATTGACGACAAATAAAAAAGGATGATCCGAAGAGCAACAGGACTCACACAATAGACCCACGGAGCGCGTCTCTCAGTTACGCGAATTCAGCGCCCGCTACACCACCCCGCTCGGCCCGTATTCGATCGGCTTCGCCCATCCTCCACCCTCGGTCTCGGCGTGGCGCCGCATCATCATCGCGTAGCGCGAGGCGCTCATGAGATCGTCGGCGAGCTTCACCACCTTTCCGTCCTTGCGGTGGTAGAGGCGGAACTCGGCGAACCAGTCGCCGAGATGGCGGAACACCTTCCAGCGGCCGGTCTGCATGCGCGTCGCCATCTCGAAGAGGCCGGCCTCGACGCCGCTCGTCCCGTCCTCGAAGGTGGCGCGCTCCGGCAGCATGTTGAGCCCCTCGCGCCGGTACTGCTCGGCGAGCTGCGCGCCGCTGTCCTTCGAGTGCTGGAGCCCGTCATGCGGCCAGGCCCAGGGGAGCCACGCACCCCAGGCGCGGAGGGTCGCAGCATGGAGCACCGGCGTCGCCTCGCGCAGGCGATAGGCCTGCGTCACATAGAGGCAATCGCTGTCACGGTCCCAGGCGAGGCGCACGGCTGCCGTCGGATGGTCCCAGCCGAAATCGAGCCCGCCGATCTGCGGCCAATGCCGCGGCAGCTCGAAGGCATCGACGGCGATCGCTTCCTCCGCCACCGGGAAGATGCGGCCCGATCCCAGCGACGGCACGCCCTTCGCCCGCGCCTCGCGCTCATGCGGCGGATAGGCGGCGACGATGCGCGCCCGCTCCTCGGCGCTGTAGTGGAGAGCGTCATCGATGGTCATTTGCGTCACGTGCCGATCCGTGGTCGGGTTTTCGAGAAAGGAGCGGACGAGCTCCGACATGCCGAGGAGGGGCGTCATCGTCAGCCACACCATGCCGCCGGTGGCGTTGGTGCGGGTCAGCCCCTCGGAATAGATCTCGGCCGGCGGCTCCTCGTCGAACCAGACGCGATGCAGGGTCTCGCCCTGCCATTTCTCGCGGCCCTTCTCGTAGGATTTGAAGGCGATGGTCGAGACGCCGCCCGAGACGTGGCGAATCTCGATCGTGTCGGCGAGGCCGGGAATACCGCGCGCCATTTTGCGCGCGACGATGTCGCGCTGCCGCAGGGCGCCGCCGCCGCGGCCGTTGCGGCCGAGGAGCGCGCGCTGCACGGTGTCGCGCGTCGATTCGCCGGTGACGCCGGCAACCCAGGACTGGGTCGGCCCTTCGAAGCGCCGACCGCGCCACCACAGAGGATAGCGCCCCGTCGCATGCATCGCCTCTTCCGCCGCGCCGGCCAGCGTCTTGCCAAGCTGGTTCCCCGCAAGGAAGAGCCGCTCGCGATGCGTCCGACCCGCATCATGGAACGCGATCTGCTTGGGGTAGGGCCGGTACGGCGGCGGGTGGTTCGGGTGCCCCCGTTCCCTCGATGCATTTTCCAAGACTTGCAGCATGCGCCGCAGCCATTGCTCGAACTTCGGCGATTGCATCGGCGATGTCTTCATCCTGCACCCGAATTCCGGCGCTGCGCTCCAAGAGGCTCCTCGGCATCATCACGGCGATGATCCGGAGGTAGTTGAGCGGGTCCTTGTCGCGCAGCTTCCTCACCGCGTCCGGCCCGCCCTCCTCGAAATCGACGACGAGCGCCGCGAGCAGCCGGTCGAGGAGACGAAGCTGCGCCTGGCTCGGCCGCCCGAACCACGCGCGCATCGAGCGCCGGCGCCATCGCGCGCGCTTCGCCGCTTCCGTCGTTTCGGGCATGGGCCCTCCAGATTCGTGGGACGCGCTTTTGCGGGCATGACGGCACGGCGCGAAGCCCCGGATCGGTGCTCCGGCTCCATTCTTCGCCCTTTCCGCTCAGCGATGAGGCGAGTTACGAAATCGAGAAATGAATGGAAAATTCGCGTCGACCCCAGCGCAGGCCGTCAGGCCGAAAGCGAAGGATCAGCATCGGCGGCGCTTCGAAGGCGCGGCCCGTGGGCTTCGCGATGGCGTGACTTGTGACGAGAGGCAGACGGCTCCGCTGCGCGCCAGAACCGAGTGGGAGCTTGCGTGTTGCGCCGTGCGAGAGTCGCTCGGCCGCCTATCGGAGGGAGAGGTTCTGCCGGGCTCTTCGAATCGGGACGCTCGTCCCAAGCGGTGCGGCTGAGCGAACTGGCGGCGACAAAAAACCCGCCGCGGCGGGACCGGGCGGGCGCAGATCACGAATGTACTCGTTTTGTACTGTTTCTCTCCGGCACCGTCAAGCAGAAAGTGTCGCCGGCGCGCCGCCCGAGCATTCGCCCGCGCTCTCCGCGCCGCGGCGCCATTCCTCCCGCACGGCGGCATCCGCCTCGCCCGGCCGATGGCGCGCTACCGCCCGCCGCCAGGTCTCGCGGTCCGCAAGGCGCGAGAGCGCCCAGACGGCCATGGCGCGGACGAGGGGCGAAGGATCGGCGAGACGCTCCTCGACGCAGGGCAGGAGCGCCTTCTCGCCGCTGTTGCCGATGGCGATGAGGACGTTGCGGAGGAACCGGTCGCGGCCGGTCCGCTTCACCGGCGAGCCGGAGAAGCGGGCGCGGAAGGCGGCGTCGTCGAGGCGGGCGAGCTCGGCAAGGGCGGGCGCGCGAAGCCCGGGGCGCGGCGCCAGGGCGGCGTCCCGCGCCGCGCGCGCGAATTTGTTCCAGGGGCAAACGGCGAGGCAGTCATCGCAACCATAGATGCGGTTGCCCATCAGCGGGCGCAGCGCCGCATCGATATGGCCCTTGTGCTCGATCGTCAGATACGAGATGCAGCGCCGCGCATCGATGCGGTAGGGCGCCGGGAAGGCCGCGGTCGGGCAGGCATCGAGGCAGCGCCGGCAGGCGCCGCAATGATCCGCCTCGGCCTCGTCCGCCGCGAGGTCGAGCGCAAGATAAATCTCGCTGAGGAAGAGCCAGGAGCCGAAGCCGCGCGAGACGAGGTTGGTGTGCTTGCCCTGCCAGCCGAGCCCGGCGCGCTGCGCCAGCGGCTTCTCCATGACGGGCGCCGTGTCGACGAAGACTTTGAGCGCGCCAGGCCAGCGCCCGGCGATCCAGCGCGCGAGGGCCTTGAGGCGCTTCTTGACCGTATCGTGATAGTCGCGGCCGCGGGCATAGACGGAGATGTTTCCTGCATTGGCGTCCCGGAGCCCCGAGAGCGGGTCCTCCTCCGGCCCGTAATTGAGGCCGAGCACGACGACGGAGCGGACCTCCGGCCAGAGCGCCCGCGGATCGGTGCGCAGCGCCGCCTTCGCTTGGAGCCAGCCCATATCGCCGTGATAGCCGCGCCGCAGATACTCCGCGAGAGCACCGCGCGCCGCGGCGCCGAGCTCCGGTTTGGCGAAGCCGACGGCATCGAAGCCGAGCCGCAGCGCCTCGTCGCGGATGGCGGCGCGCGCCTCCACCCTCACCCGCGTCCGCGATAGGGCGCCACGCCCTGATCCGGCAGCCACAGCCCCGCCGGCGGCGCGCCCGTCTGGTAGAAGACGTCGATCGGGATGCCGCCCCGCGGATACCAATAGCCGCCGATGCGCAGCCAGACGGGATCGAGCTCGCCCGCGAGGCGCCGCGCGATCGCGACGGTGCATTCCTCGTGGAAGGCGCCGTGATTGCGGAAGGCGCCGAGATAGAGCTTCAGCGACTTGCTCTCGACGAGCCAGTCGCGCGGCACGTAATCGATGACGAGATGCGCGAAATCGGGCTGCCCCGTGACGGGACAGAGCGAGGTGAATTCGGGGCAGGTGAAGCGGACAAGGTAGGTCTCGCCCGGATGCGGGTTGCGCACCTTCTCCAGCACCGCCGCCTGCGGCGAAGCGGGCGCCGCCGCCGCGCCGCCCAGCTGCTGGAGATGCTCGTAGATGGGGTTCGTCATCGGTTCAGATCCGAGCGCCGGCGCTCTCCATCTCTTGCGCCCTCTCCGGCAAACGCCGCCCTTTCGGGAGCCTCTCCTCTCCGGGGCGCGGGCGCTCTTTCGGAGCCCTCTCCCTTCTGGGGAGGCGGAAGGCAAGGGTGCGGCCGCAGGATAGACCGAGCTGAGGCACGCCTCGCGCCCCACCCTACCGCGCTCCCGCTCGCGCGGAAACCCCATCCGTCAGCGCGTCAGCGCCGCCTAGCTCGGGAGAATGAGCGCGAGAATGAGCCAATAGCCCGCGGGGCGCCCGTGCGCCCCATCGCCATCGCCTCGACGGGCGGCAAGGGATTGGCGCCGGAACCTCGCCCCGGCGCCCTTTCCTCAATGCGAGAGCAGCACCGGCAGCCGGCTCGCCGCGACGATCGCGCGGGTCGCGCCGCCGAACAGCATCTCGCGCCACGGCATCTGGCCGTAGCCGCCCATCACCAGGAGGTCCGCGGCAATGTCGCGCGCCGCTGCGAGCAGCTCTTCCCCGGGGCCCGCACCCGAGGAGGAAGCAACACGACGCTCCGCGCTGATGCCATGCCAGCTCAGGTGCTCGACCACGGCGGCGGCGCTCTCCTCGTGCCTGTCGGTGACGGTGATCACGGTGACGGAGCGCGCCGCGGCGAGGAGCGGCATGGCTGCGGCAAGCGCCCGAACGGCAGCGGGCGAACCGTTCCACCCGAAGGCGATGGCGTCGCCCAGGGTGGCCGGCGCCTGCGCCGGCGCCAGCAGCACCGGGCGGCCGGAATGGATCAGTGTCTCCTCGACGGTGTCAGTGTAAGGCCGGTCGACGACACGCTCGGAGCGCCCGAGGACAACGAGATCGAAGAACCGCGCGTGGCGCGATATGATCGAGGGCGCATAACCCGTCTCCTCTTGCCAGCTCGCCGAGGCACCGGCTTTGGGTCGTGCCGGCTCCATCGGCAGGCCGTGCCGGCCAGCCGCGGCGAGGAAGGCGTCCTTGGTTCGCGCCGCCGCCGCTTGGATTTCCCGACGGAACTGGTCGATCCAGCTGCCGGCCAGAGGCATCCCGAAGCCGTCGCCGGCGTACATGAGAATCTCCCGCGGATCGGGGCGCACATGAAAGCCCTCGACATGCGCCTCGAAACGCCGCGCCAGCCGCGACGCCAGCTCGACGGTCCCATTCGTGGCCGTTCCGCCGCTGGCGCAGGCAAGAATAGTGTGGATAGCCATGGCACTCCTCCGGATCGACAGCACCGCGAGAATGGCCGGCCGGGCGCATCGCGTCATTGAGCTGGATCAAATGAAGATCGACCGCGGCGACAGGCAATCGGGTTCGGCACTGCCTTGATCCAGGTCAACGCTCCAGGACCGAACCCGTACGAATCTGGCTGTCGGGCCCGGGCGCCCAGCACACCCTGGCGGAGTTCTCGGACCTGATGCGGGAGGTCGAGAAATGACGACGAATCTCGATAGGGCGAGCGGCAACAGCCTTTGCGGCACGATGCTGCGATGGGTACGCAGAGCTCAGGACAGGATTGCGGATGCGTGGGCGCGCGATGCGCTGCGCTACGAGCTCGAGCAGTGCGAGCTGAGCGGCGATATCGATATCATTCTTGCCGATGCGGGATTGACGCGCAGCGACATCGGGCAGTTGATCAAGGGGCATCCCGAAGCCACGCGGCTGTTCCGCGGGATGTCGGAGCGGCTGGACGTCGCGGCCGAGTGCCGCAAGGATCCTCACATTCAGCGCGAAATGGAGCGCGCCTGCGCTCTCTGCACGAACCACAAGAGCTGCCGGCGCTGGTTGCGCTACGGTGGGCGCGAAGGATATCACGCCTTCTGCCCGAACGCGCCGCTTCTTGATCTCTTGCGCCGCCGCAGCCTCGAGGCAAGAGGCCTCGGCTGACCACAGGCCAGGCGCTCCGGTTCGCGCAGCGCCTGCTCGCACGGCGCCCTCCACCCTCGCCCCTCGTCCGTGTAGAATCGTACGAGAGTTGCCGTCACGATCGACGAGGGGAGCTGTGGGCGATGAAGGAGCCCGGCGACGAGCCGCTTCGCGCGCTGTTGGACGAGACCGCGATCGGGATCAAATGGATTACGCCGGACGGTCGCGTGGCCGAGGTCAATCGCGGCCTTTGCCGGCTGCTCGGCTACAGCCGAGAAGAGCTGTTGGGGCGGCGCTACGACGAAATCACCCATCCCGATGATCTGGAGCAGGATGCGGCGCTCTTTGCGCAGCTTCTCGACGGCCGGATCCGCAGCTACGCCATCGACAAGCGCTATTTCAGCAAGACTGGCGAACTGCTTTACGTCCGTGTCACCTCCGCCTTGGCGCGCACGCCGGAGGTGCTGCGGCTGGCGATCGTCGAGGACATGCGCGCAAGGCGGGACGCCGAGAGCATCCGGCGCGAGGGCGAGGTGCGGTTTCAATCGATCCTGCAAGCCGTACCGGATGGAATGGTCATCATCGACGAGGCGGGGCTCATCCAATCCTTCAGTCCTTCCGCCGAGCGGTTGTTCGGCTATGTCGCTTCCGAGGTCATCGGCAAGAATGTCAGCATCCTGATGCCATCACCTCATCGCGAGCTGCACGACTCCTACATCGAGCGGTATCTGGCGACGGGCGAGCGGCGGATCATCGGAATCGGCCGCGTCGTAAGCGGCGCGCGCAAGGACGGCAGCGTCTTTCCAATGGAGCTGTCGGTCGGCGAAGCGCGGATCGAGGGGCGCCGCATCTTCACCGGTTTTATTCGCAACCTCACCGAACGTCAGGAGGCGGAACGCCGTCTCGATCATTTGCAGCGCGAGCTCATGCATGTCGCACGCCTCAGCGAGATGGGACAGATGGGCTCGACCCTCGCCCATGAGCTCAATCAGCCGCTAACGGCGATCACCAATTACCTGAACGCCGGACGGCGGCTGCTGGAAAGCCAGGGCGTTGCCGGGACGGAGCGCATCATCGAGACGATGGACAAGGCGGGCGCCCAGGCTCAGCGCGCCGGCGAGATCATTCGCCACCTGCGTCGCTTCGTAGAAAAGCGTGAAGCCGACCGGCGCGAGGAAGATGTCAACAAGGTGGTGGAGGAAGCGAGCGCCTTGGCACTCGTCGGCGTCAAAGGTAGCGGCATCGTCGTGCGTACGCGATTCGGTCGCGACCTGCCCGCCGTGCTCATCGACAAGGTTCAGATTCAACAGGTGATCGTCAATCTCGTCCGGAATGCGGTCGACGCGATGGCTCGCTCCCCGGAAAAGGTGCTGACCATCGCGACCAGCGATGCGGGCGGCGTGGTGTCGGTGCGCGTTGCCGATACAGGGCCGGGACTCGACCCGACGATCGCCGACAAGCTCTTCAAGCCGTTCGTCACGACCAAGGAGGAAGGCATGGGCATTGGCCTCTCGATCTGCCGGCAGATCGTCGAGGCCCATGGCGGGCGGATCATGGCCGAGACGTCGGAACGGGGCGGTGCCGTCTTCGCCTTTACCCTGCCGGCGGCGCCTCCCGCAGCGGGCTGACGGGAATGCGTCCGCTCCTCGACCGCTAAGTACATATCCGTATTTTGTCGGGTGCGTTCCGACAGTATCTTTGCGAATGGGCGGGGCTGCACAAAGGCCGTTACGTGGTGAACGCCAAGGTCTTTATTGTCGATGATGATGAGGCCGTGAGGGATTCTCTCCGGATGCTTCTGGAATCCTGCGGCATAGATGTAGAGGATTTCGCATCGACCCGCGACTTCATGCGGAAATACAGACCCGGTGCCCACGAATGTCTTCTTCTCGACCAGCATCTGCCCGAATTCACCGGACTGGAATTTCTCGCGTCGCCTGAACGAGGCGCGCTTCGCCTTCCTGTGATCTTGCTGACGGGCCGAGGCGACGGCGCGATCCGCGACCGGGCATACGAGCTCGGTGTGCGCGCTTATTTGGAAAAGCCGGTTCCCGACGACATTCTTCTGAAGACAATTGGGCAGGCGATCAGCTGAGGGTCATCTGACCCCGTCTTGAAGCGGCGCACCCGGCTTCACAAATCTGAGCCCATTTGTGGCCCAGTCGGAATCGCTCACGGGTACCTCCAGTAAGGGACGAAATATATCGTCCAGGCACGAAATCTTACAGCAAGCGAATGTTCGCGGGGATCGACGGAGATTGCGGTGAATTGGCCCCTGTCCAAAGCTGCAACAACCGACCCGTCCAGCACGATGTAATGTGTCGCTGCCGAAGCGATGAACCCCGACCTCCGCACCAGCGTGATCGTCGCCGGGCTGGAGGATGAGATCCTCGGCGGTCGGAGACTGCTATTGGATCTGGCGGAACTGGAATTGGAACGCATCCCGTCAGTGCGCAGATCACGGTAATGGCGGCTGCTAACCTATCGGACCCATTCGACATGACATGGCGGAGGTAAGTCTCGAATGCGCGTGCGCGCATTGACTTCCGTCAATCAGCATCGGAGTTCTCCCTTCCTCAACACTTTCGCATCATCCCCATGAGAAGGCGCGTGCGGCGGGTTGCGCGCGGACCGGGACCAACGCGACACCTCAGAGTGCGAGCGAGTGCCGGGCCGCGTCAGGCGCAAGATAGGCATCGAACGTCGCGGCGATGGTGCGGATCAGCGGACGATATGGCTCATGGACGCGGATATGGTCGCCGCTCAACGCGATGACGCCGTCCGCCGCCATCGCTCGCAGGGCGGCGCGCTCGGCGCCGAGCCCCGCCGGGTCGATATGGTGAGCCGCTGCGACTTCGGCGACATCGACTTCGAGAAAGCACATGATCCGCTCGATCACCTCCCGCCGGAAGCGGTCCTCGGCCGTCAATCGCGCCGCCCGCGCCGCCGGCAAACGGCCCGCCGCGATCATTTCGCCATAGATCTTGATCGAGACGATGTTCTGAACATAGGCCGCGGGCAGCGAGCCGATCGAGGACGCGCCGAGGCCGAGCAGGATGTCGGCCGCGTCCGTGGTGTAGCCCTGAAAATTTCGCCGGAGCGTCTCGCCGCGCAAACTCGCGACGAGGGCGTCGCCCGGCAGCGCAAAATGGTCCAATCCGATGCGGACATAGCCGGCGTCGCACAGTATGGCGGCGATGGCTTCCGCCTGCGCGAGGCGCTCGCCGGCACCGGGCAGCGCCGCCGCGTCGAGCCGCTTCTGGTGCAGCTTCATCGCCGGCACATGCGCATAGCCGAAAACGGCAAGGCGGTCCGGCCGGAATTCGAGAGCGCGGCGCGCCGTGTCCTCGCAGCTCGCCACGGTCTGATGTGGCAGGCCATAGAGCAGGTCGAAATTGAGGCGTCGGATGCCATTGGCCCGCAGGGCTTCGACGGCGGCGCGCGTCGCCTCCACGCTCTGTACGCGGTTGATGGCCCTCTGCACGACGGGGTCGAAGGTCTGAACGCCGAGGCTGGCGCGGTTGATGCCCATTCGCCGCAGCGCCGAGGCCGTTTCGCCGGAAAGAGTGCGCGGATCGATCTCGATCGCCAGCTCCGCTTCGGCGTCGATCACGAAGCGACGCCTCAGCCGCGCCATGATCGCTTCCAGCGCCTCCGGCGCCGCGATCGTCGGCGTGCCGCCGCCCCAATGGAGATGCACGGCACGCATCGGACTGGGGAGCGCCGCGGCGAGGAGGTCGATCTCGTCCTGCAGCACGGCGAGGTAGCGCGCGATCGGGCCGTCATGGGCGGGGATCTTGGTGTGGCAGCCGCAATACCAGCAGAGCGAACGGCAGAAGGGAATGTGGAGATAGAGCGACACGGATGCGCCGCTATCGAGGCCGGCGAGCCAACAGCGGTAGGTCGCCTCGTCCACGGGGTGAAAATGCGGCGAGGTCGGGTAGCTCGTGTATCGCGGCACCCGCCGAGATTGGTATTTCTCGAGAAGGGCGGGATCCATCGATCGCTTCATCGGGAGGCGGGCCGCAGGCGCCGCCGACAAGGCTGCCGGCTTCGCTGCGAGCATGGATCTATTCGGCCGGATATCGCCGCCGTCGCGGCAGTCCGACTTCCATGCCGGCGGCCTCGCCTTCAATCGGTCTCCGGGATGCCGGGCGACAGCCAGCGCGGCAAGTCGCATTCCAGCCTCGCGATCTCGGCGGCGAGCCGGTCCGCCTCGGTATCGAGGCGCATCCAGCGGAGCTTGTTGAGGCGTTGCCGAAGTCGAAGCCCTTCCTCGCACCTGACCGATCGCTCGGCGATTGGGGTCATCGCAATTTCGCAATTCATGGGATTCTCCTCTCTGTCTCCGTCGCCGCTCAGGTGATGCCGAAGCGCTCCTTGGCCGCGGCGCTCATCAGATCGGGCGACCAGGCGGGGTGCCAGGTCATGTACACCTCGGCGGTGTCGATGCCGGGAACCGAGCGCGCCGCCTCTTCGGCGCCATGCTTCAGGGCCGCCGCGGCCGGGCATCCGGCTTGGGTCGTCGTCATGCGGATGTGAGCGGCGCCGGCTTCGACCGCGATGTCGTAGACGAGGCCGAGATCGACAATGTTGTAGCCGAGCTCGGGATCGATGACGCCTCTGAGCGCGTCCGCGACGGCGGCGGCAAGGTCCTCGCTCATGCCGCCTCCCCGGTTCGGCCAGGGACCTGAATGATGTGACGGTACCCCGCTTCACCGAGCGCCTCGCTTCCGATCGCGATCCCGCGCTCGGCCAGAGCCCGATAAAGGAAGACCGGCTCGCGCGCGGTATACGCTTCGAGCGTCGAGCCCGGCGCCATGCTCTCGAGCGCGGCGAGCACGCGGACCATCGGCTCCGGTGGCTCGAGGCCGCGCGTATCCAGCGTCGCCGTCGGAGCCGCAGCCGTCGCCGCCGGCTTCGCGGCAGCCGCCGCAGCAGGGGTGAACAGCACCTCCCACTCCCCGCCGCCGATCGGCCGCTCCGTGTGATCGAACCCTCGCCCCGCCATGACAGCGAAGAGCGGAATGGGCTTGAAAGTCGCGAGCAAACGCAGCGCCTGGCCGGGCACGAGGCTGGCGACCGCCGTCATGATCTCGGCGAAGGGCTCGCCCCCGGCCCTCAGTATGGGGCGGACATCGACGGTCAAGGGCGATGGCGTGTTCATGTCGAGGCTCCTGTCTTGCCGAGGAGAGGGCTGGATGGGGAAACCGTGGACGGGTGAGCGGAGACTGCCGCCGAGCGCATCGGCGCCGCGGGTTCCACAAAGCGCGCCCGCCACAATTCGCGCAGGATAAAGAGGGTTGCCAGCACATGGAGCAGAATGGCGGCCCGCCACAGCGTGTCGAAACCGAGAGCCCCGAGCAGCGCGCCGGCCGCGACCGCGAGGAAATAGAGCCCGAACCAGGGCGCGGCGCGGCCCTCGTTCACGAGATCCTGAACGCGCGGCACCGCCTCTTTGCCAAGGCGCGGGCCGTAGCGCTCGAGCCAGGTGAGGAACGGGACGATCTTGTAGAGCTGCCCCAGACCGAGACCCGACAACCAGCCGAAGAGCAGAAGATAGACAAGCGGCCCCAGCAGCGCCGAAGACGCATGCGTTGCTTGCAGCGCAGCAAAGCCGGGCAGGCAAAGCGCCAAGGCGCTCAGCGCGGCCACCGCGGTCCTGCTGTTGAGCTCGAGGACGGAGCGCCGCCGCGTCCGGAAGAGGCGGACCATGTCGGCGAGATAAAGCGCCGCCATGGCGAGGATCAGGATGCCCCCCGCTTCCGCAACGGAGGCGGCGATCCCCCCGTCGCCGAGGAAAGCGCCCAGCCAAACCGCCGCCAGCCCGGCGACGGCGAGGCACAGGACCCACCGGCCGATTCCGCCATCCTCTTCGCCCGCCAGCATGAACATCGGCAGCAGCCGGTAGCTGACGCCGATCGCGGTCAAGGCGAACCAGCCGACGAAGCCGCTGACGAGGTGCAGTTCGAGGCCGCGCGAGACCCATGCGCCCCATGGGAAGGTCTCGGGGCAGGCAAGAGCGAGCGCGAAGCTCAGCCCGAGGCCGGCCGTCAGCAGCAGACAAGAGAGGCCGAGGAGAACGAAACGGCCCGGGAGAGCCAAGGGACGGGCGGAGGCGAGCGCGCGCGCCATCGTTACAGCGACGGGAAGGAGACCGAACAGGATGAGACCGCCGCCAAGCGGGAGCGCGCGCACGCAAAGCGGCGGCAAGAGACCGTCGAGGCCGAGAAAGCCGACGGTCATTCCCGCGAGGCCGCCGCCGATCGCGAGCAAGGACAGGAGCCCTGCGCGGTCGCCGATCGCGCCGGCCCCGGTGATCACCGGGACGAACTGAAGAAGCGCCCCGATCATCAGCAGCGTCAGCCAGCCGATGGTCAGAAGATGGACGCCGACCAGCGTGCGCGGGCTGAAGAGGGGTTCGGCCGGATAGGTGAAGCCGGCGAGCATGAGACATTGCGCCGCCAGGAACGCGGCGAGCGCCGCGGCGAAATAGGCCATCGTCCAGCGTGAGAGTCCGCCATTCATTGTCGCCGGTCCCGATCGAAGTCTCCGGCTGACGAGATGACATGAAGGCTCGGGCGCGTCTTTGATCTGGCGCAAAGAAACGTGTTTGCGCCGCTCGATCGGCGCCCGACGGCCGCGACTGCGGCAATATTCCCGTTCGACGCCCGGTTTGCAGACCGAAGCCGAGACGCCCATCTCTAGGAAGAGAGTTGCGCGAGTGCGGCCCAGCTATGCCAAGCCTATCCTGCGAACCGCTCCGCCACGGAGCTCCCGAAGAGCGAGCGCGCCAAGCGACGCCGGGCCGCCGGCTCGACGGTTCCGTCATCCGCCATCTCGATTTCTTCAAGGAGCTCGATGACAGCGCGCTCGACGACATTGCTGGCGCGGCGCGGCCCGAGCGTATCCCGCGCGGCGAGGCGCTCTTTCGGCAAGGCGAGCCGCCGCACGCACTCTTCATCGTGCTGAGCGGGCGCTTCAAAGCGATACAAGTCACTCCGGAAGGACGACAGGTCGTGGTGCGCCTCGCCGGCCCGGGCGATCTCATCGGCCATGTCTCCGTCTTCGCCGAAAAGCCTTACCCGGCGACGCCGACGGCAGCGACCGAGAGCATTGCGCTGATGTGGAGCCCGCGGACCTTCATCGCGCTCATGGCTCGACATCCGCCATTGTCCCTGGCGGTCGTCCGCAATATGGGGCGGTTCATCGAAGAGGCTCATACGCGACTGCGCGAATCCTCGACCGAGCGGGTCGAACGCCGTATCGCCCATGCCGTCTTGCGCCTTGCGCAGCAGGCGGGTCACCGCGTCGATGGTGGCGTCGAGATCAGCTTTCCCATGACCCGCCAGGACCTCGCGCTGATGACGGGCGCCACGCTGCACACGGTCAGCCGCGTCCTCAGCGCCTGGGAGCAGCAAGGAGTCGTGGGAGGCGGGCGGCAGCATCTTGTCCTCCGCGACCCGCAAGCCCTCGCGCGAATTGCCGAGGAATGCTGACCGCATAATCCGGCTCAGCGCCCGATTGCCTCGGCGATGACGCGGCTGAGTTCGGAAAAGCGGACGGGTTTATGCAAGATGGGAAGAGTGCCGTTCTCCTCCTCGATCGGCACATTGCCCGAGATCAGCACCAGGGGAATATCGCGGCCGAGAGCGGCGATCCGCTGGTTGAGCTCGCGCCCGGTGAGCCCGCCAGGCATCGCGTCATCCGTCAGCACCAGATCGATCCGCTCGCCGGCCGCGATGCGCTCCAGCGCTTCGCGACCGTGGGCCGCCGCGGTGGCGCCGTAGCCGAGCCCTTCGACACCCTGGACCAGGGCGGCGCGCACCTCGGGATCATCGTCGACGATCATGATGACGGCCGATGTGTCCGCGCACTCCATCCGCGGCGCGGCCGCGGTGTCGCTCGCCGCCGCTTCCGCCTCCATGGTGCGCGGCAAGTAGAGGCGCACGGTCGTCCCGATTCCCGGCTCGGAAGAGAGGCTCGCGTGGCCGCCGGATTGCTTGGCAAAGCCGTACACCTGCGACAGTCCGAGCCCCGTGCCGACGCCCGTGTCCTTCGTCGTGAAGAAGGGCTCGAAGGCGCGCGCCGCCACCTCCGGCGCCATGCCCGTTCCGGTATCGGTCACCGTGATCTGAACGTAGCTGCCGGGGCTGAGACCGCGACTCGGCTCGGCGCTCCTGCCGATCTCGATATTCTGCGTCTCGATGGCGATGCGGCCGCCCGACGACATCGCTGCCCGCGCGTTGGTGACCAGATTGAGAATGGCCGATTGGAGCTGCGCGGGATCGATGCGGCAGGGAAAGACCGTCGGGCTGAGCAGCAGCTGCAGCTCCACCGTGTCTCCCGCTGCCCCTTTCAGCATCAATGCGAACTCCTTGATGATCAGATTGGGGTTCACGACCTCCAAGCGCATGGGCGGGGACGCGCTCACCGAAGACATTCAGCCGGCTTGCCGTCTGGTGGCTGCGGCTCGGCATCGCCATCGAGCGCGTCAAACCCGGGAGGCCGCAGCAGAACGGCCGTCACGAGCGCATGCATCTCACGCTCAAGCGCGAGCCACACGGCCGCCCGCCCTGAACAGCCTGCATCAGCAAGCCAAGTTCGACGCCTTCCTGCAGGCGTTCAATACCGAGCGCCCGCACGAGCCCATCGCCATGAAGTGCCCGGCCGAGCTCTATGATCTCGGCTACTTCGACCGGGAGCAACGCACCCTGCAACCCCTCGACAACCCCTTCGGCCCGAGGTTGTCACCCACGTCTTAGGGACGTTCTGTCACCCATGTCTCCGGGCCGGACAGTTCTGAAGTGGCGGGCCACGACCGACGATGATGAGCACCATGTCTACGCCATAGCCCTATGACTGAGGCCGAATCTTATCGAAAGAAATGGCCAATCAAAATCAGTGCCAGCACCGCGAAGAACCCGAAGGTGCACGCGCGCGTCAAGCCAAGCATTTGACCTGCGAGGATCTGGCCGAGCCGATGAACCTCTTCCTCTACGCCGCTGCGCTGCGATGCCTGGCGTGGTTCCTCGTCAATCGGCATAGGTTCGTCGGGTGTTACCGACCGATCAGAGACGCGCCATCCGATCAGTTTAATGTGGCCGCGCAATGGTTCAGGACCATGCCGTTCATTGATCGTGAAAAGTCCCCATGAGGTGGGCAAGCTCGGAGGGGCATGTTCATCCCTGACGAGCCCCGCAGTCCACTCAATGCCGATGTAAACGTCGCTCGCCCGCCGCGCGAGAACTTCGGCTTCCAATTGCGCCAACACTGGTGGTGGAACAGCGCATTCGATTGACCATCCGCCTTTGCTCCCGATCTCCCAATCATCATCGGTAACAAACAGAGTTGCCGTAGGTGGCGTTTTGCCAAGAGCTTCGCTGATCCTACCGCTTACTCTCAGCTCAGGCGTAGTCCCATCATTCTCGTAGATGTCGTTCGCCTTATGCCACTCCCATTCCTGCTTTGTGGTTTCGTCGGACCTGATAGTTAGGTCAAATTCCTTTGTCTCTCGGTCTTTGCCGATCACACGGACGCTGTCTTTCTCGGAAACGGCCTTCCCCGTTATCGATGTCGAAAACCTGGAGCCAGCACTTGGTTCAATTAGCCATTCTCGTTCCCAACACCGAGCAACGACCAAATCCTTTCCTTTAATCCAAAACGTGCGGCTCGCGAAGCCGTAGCCCTCGAACGGCTTCGCCTCAGTATCGGTCATAGTTTCGCCGCCCAATTGTTCAGAAGCCCAATCACGACCAGGGAAGGAAGGACTGACCATGGAGTTTTTTCAAGCGGTGATTTGGGGCTCGGAGGGCTGTGGCGTGGCTTCGGGCTTGCAGGTCTGGACGGCAAGTTAAAACGGCGCGCCGTCGGTTTGGGTGTATGTCATTGGGTTGACTGGCGAATTTGCGCCGACGCGGAAACACCCGTTGCTGGCGCTTCCGGCCGAAAGGCCATTGATATCAATGTTCCGAGCGCCAGCCGCCTGTCCCGCAGCAGCTGAAAGCCCTCCCTTGCTTGTGTTGCTTCAGTATGATAACTATATACCGTCACGGAGCCGCGTGACCCGACCCTTGATGTGCTTCTCGATCTCGACGGGCAGGTTCTCGTGGTGGACCCGGAGGGCAGCCATTGGGTCCGATTCGCGGTGACGCGGGTGCCCTCACGCTGCACGGGCCGGAGGGCGAGCGGCTGGTCGGCTTCGACAACGCCCATCCGGTGGCACGGCGGAAGCGCGGTGAGCCGCAGGACCATCGCCATCGGCTGCGGACAATCCGGGCTTACGAGTATCGGGACGCGGCAACTCTGCTCGCCGACTTCTGGGAGACGGTGGACGCGGTGCTGCGCGAGAGAGGAGTGATCCCATGACCACCCTGAAAGTCGGCATCGCGAGCTATACGGAAATGAAGGCGCGCACCATGGCCGTGGCGCGAGGCGAGCGTCGCGTGGCGGCCGACGAGCCCAAGGTCTGGTTCACCTCGACCGAGTCCTTCGCCAAGGTCCTGTCAGCCGGCAATCGCGAGCTGCTGCGCGTCATCGCCGAGAAGGCGCCGGGGTCGCTCGACGAGCTGGCGCGCATCACCGGCAAGGCCAAGTCGAACCTCTCCCGCACGCTCAGGACCATGGAAGGCTACGGCCTGGTCCGCCTCGAACGCGGCGAGCGCGGCCGCATCACGCCCAAGGTTATGCACGACCGGGTCGAGCTGGACCTGCCGCTCACGCTGTCCCGCAAAGCAAGCTGAGTTCGCAGTTCTGTTCTGAAGTGGCGGAGGGGATGGGATTCGAACCCACGATACGGTTTATCACCGTATAACGGTTTAGCAAACCGCCGCCTTCAGCCACTCGGCCACCCCTCCACCGGAGTGGTCTTCACACGGCGTATGCGGCGCCCGTTCTAAACAGGGCCGCCGGCACTGTCAACGCGCCATTCGGCGGCGTCGCCAGGCGCGGCTCACGGCACGGCCATGCCGCGCTGCACCGCCGGGCGGGCGCCGATCGCCTTGAACCAGCGCTCGACATGAGGGAATTTCGCCCAGTCGAGATCGTGCCATTCCCAGCGCGCGACCCAGGGATATGTGGCGATGTCGGCGATCGAGTAGTCGCCGGCGAGGTAGGCGGCTTCGGCGAGGCGCTTGTCGAGGACGCCGTAGAGGCGGTGCGTCTCCTTGGTGTAGCGCTCGAGCGCGTAAGGCACCTTCTCGGGCGCGGCGCGGTAGAAGTGATGGCGCTGGCCGAACATCGGCCCGATGCCGCCCATCTGGAACATCAGCCATTGCAGCGTCGCCATCCGCGCGCGTGTTTCTTGCGGCAGGAGCTGTCCCGATTTCTCTGCGAGATAGATGAGGATGGCCCCCGATTCGAACAGCGATATCGGCGCTCCGCCCGGCCCCTCCTCGTCGATGATCGCCGGAATCTTGCCGTTGGGGTTGATGGCGAGGAATGGGGGCGCGAACTGCTCGCCCTTCGTGATGTCGACCGGGTGCGTGCGATAGGCCGCCCCGATCTCCTCCAGCATGATCGAGACCTTGCGCCCGTTCGGCGTCGTCCAGGTGTAGAGATCGATCATCGCGCCTTTTCCGCCCGGCCGCCCCGATGCGGCACCCGCCCCCTTGCTAGCCCAACCCTCGGCGCGAGAAAAGAGCGAAGGCCGCCGGAGCGCGAGATCCGGTCGGCCCTCCTCTCCGGGTGACGGTCAGCGCCGCGCCGATGCCTCGCCCTCGCGACCGCCTTCGCGGCCGAGCTGCTCGGCGAGCGGCAGCGTCGCCTCGGCGAAGATCCGCATGGAGATGTCCGACATCTTCGCACCCTTGTCGAGGAAGCTGTCGAAGCTGTTCCGCATATACTCCGTCTGGATGTGCATGACGTCGCCGATGCTGCGGCAATGCAGCATCGATTCGGTCGCCTCGATGCCTTGACGCATCGTCTCCTGCGTCAGCTCGATCCAGACGCGGCCGGCATCCTGCAAGGCCTTGGCGACGGCCATGCCCGACCGGGTCAGCGCATCTGCCGCGTCGCCGGCAAGGCGCTCGCCGGCGGTCGCCGCGGCGCGCGCCGCCTTCCTCATCCCCTCGCCTTGCCGCTCGGCGAGACGCTCCACCCGGTGCCCCGCCTCCTCCATCGCCTCCTGCTGCTGATCGGCCGATTCCTCGATGCCCCGCGAGGCGGCTCGCGTCGTTTCGCGTGCCGTGCCCTCGACCTCCGCGGCCGCTGCTTGCCTTGCCTGCCGGCCCGTCTCCTTCTTGGACTCTGCCATTGTCTCACCTCTTCTCTGGAATTGCGCTTGTCTCGGGAGCGAGCGGCGGTCGGCCGCTCGCGGGACAAACGGCGACCGCCCGCGTTGGTTGCCTCGTCGCCCCCCTGCCGATGAGGGGCGTGGAACCAACAAAATGCACCGGACGTTTTGAGCGCGACTTTTCAGAAAACCCAGCGTACCGCCGCTCCGCCCGCAGACCGGGCGCCCGGCTCAGAGGAGGACGTGAGGCGATTGATGCGGGTGCTGATCACCGGGGCGGAAGGCTATATCGGAGCCGTTCTCGGCCCCTTCCTCATCGCCGAGGGGCATGAGGTCATCGGCCTCGACTGCGGCTTCTACCGATCGGGCCTCCTCTATGACGACGGCAAGCCGCATCCCGCCGTCATCATCAAGGATATCCGCGAGGTCAGCGAGCGCGACCTTGTCGGCTATGACGCCGTCGTCCATCTCGCCGAGCTCTCCAACGACCCGCTCGGCGAGCATGATCCGCGCACGACCTTCGCCATCAACCATCGCGGCTCCGTCGCGCTGGCGCAGCGCTGCAAGGCCGCCGGGGTGCGGCGCTTCGTCTACACCTCGTCCTGCAGCGTCTATGGTCTCGGCGCCGAGGGGCTGTGCGACGAGACGAGCGCCACTGCGCCGCAAACCGCTTACGCCCGCTGCAAGACTCTGGTCGAGCACGATGTCGGCGCGCTCGCCGATACGCGCTTCACCCCCGTCTTCCTGCGCAACGCCACCGCCTTCGGCCCGAGCCCGCGCATGCGCTTCGACATCGTCCTCAACAACCTCGCGGGCCTCGCCTGGACGCGCGGGGAGATCCGCATGACGAGCGACGGGACGCCCTGGCGCCCGCTCGTCCATGTCGAGGATATCTGCCGGGCGATCGGCGCCGCGCTGACGGCGCCGCGCGAAGCCGTTCACGGCCACATCTTCAACGTCGGCGACGATCGGCAGAACTATCGCGTCCGCGACATCGCCGAGATCGTGGCGCGCGTCTTCCCCGGCTGCCGGACGAGCTTCGGTGCGCCGAGCGGCGACAACCGCAGCTATCGCGTCTCCTTTGCCAAGATCCGGCAGCATCTGCCCGATTTCGCCTGCCGCTGGAGCGCTGAAGACGGCGCCCGGCAGCTGCGCAAGATTTTCGCGCGGATCGCCATGACCGAGGAGGTCTTCGCCGATCGCGCCTTCACGCGCCTGCTTCAGCTGAAGCACCTGATCGCGACGCGGCAGATCGACGCCGATTTCTTCTGGCGGAACAGCGCCGCGGCGTGACGCGATGATCTTCACCCCGACCCGGCTTCCCGGCGCCTTCCTTGTCGAGCCGGAACCGCACGAGGACGAGCGCGGCGTCTTCCTGCGCACCTGGTGCGCGCGGGAATTCGCGGCTCATGGCCTTGTCGCCGAGCTGGCGCAATGCAGCGTCTCCGTTTCGCGACGGGCGGGGACGGTGCGCGGGCTGCACTTCCAACGCGCGCCGGCCGAGGAAGAAAAGCTCGTGCGCTGCACCCGCGGCGCCATCTGGGACGTCATTGTCGACCTGCGCCGCCAATCCCCCGCCTTCCGGCAATGGCAGGCGTTCGAGCTCACCGCCGAAAGCTACCGCGCGCTTTACGTGCCGAAGGGCTTCGCCCACGGCTTTCAGACCCTGGCTCCGGACACCGAGGTGTCGTACCAGATTTCCGCCTTCTATACGCCCGAAGCCGCGGACGGGCTGCGCTACGACGACCCGGCCCTGGCGATCCCGTGGCCGCTGCCGGTTTCGGTCGTCTCGCAGCGCGACCGAAGCTGGCCCGATCTCGCCGCCCTCCTCGCGCCCTCGCCATGAGCGACGAAAGCGCCGTCCCCTTCCTCTCGGTCGTGCTCCCGGCCCTCGACGAGGAGCACTATCTCGAACCTTGCCTGCGCTCGCTCCTTGCCGACCCCTACCCGCGCGATCGCCTCGAAGTCTTCATCGTCGACGGCGGCTCTTCGGACCGCACCGTCGCCATCGCGCATCGCCTCGCCGGCGAGTTCCCCTTCCTGCGCGTCCTCCACAATCCGAACCGCTTGCAGGCGGCGGGGTTCAACCTCGCGCTCCGCGCTGCCGATCCGCGCGCCGAATACGTCATGCGCTGCGATGTGCATGCCGAATATCCGCCGGGCTTCCTGACCCGTGCCGCGGCGGCGCTCGCCCGCAGCGGCGCCGCCGTCGCCACCTATGGCGACGCGCCGAAGGCCAAGACCTGCTTCCAGACCGCGGTCGCCTTCGCGCAGAACACGCCCCTTGGCGTCGGCAACGCCTGGTACCGGTTGGGCGGCGTCTCGCGGTTCGTCGAGCACGGCAAGCACGGCTGCTTCCGCCGCGCCGCCATCGAAGCAGTCGGCGGCTATGATGAAGCCTTCTCCCACAACGAGGACAGCGAGCTGTCGCTGCGCCTCATCAAAGCGGGCGGCAAGGTCTGGCTCGATGCCGACCTCACGGTCTACTATTATCCGCGCGCGACCCCCGCCGCGCTTGCGCGCCAATATTTCCGCTATGGGCGCGGCCGTGCGCAAACCGTTCTGAAGCACCGGATCATGCCGCGCGCCCGTCAGCTCGCCCCCGTAGCCCTCGTGATCGGCGATGCCGCATGCCTTGCCCTCGCCCCGCTCGCGTCCTGGCTCCTCCTCCCCATCCTCGCTTATCTCCTGGCGCTGGTCGGCGCGGCGCTCTACGGCGCGCTGCGCTATCGCCGCTCCGCCCTTCTCCTCTCCGCCATCGCCTTCGCCGTCATGCACCACGCCTGGGGTCTCGGCTTCCTCAGCCGGCTCCTGCAGGCGGCGGCGCCGCCGAGCGGCGACCGGCCATCCCTGGCTTCGCCTTCGGCGCCCTGACATTCCGTGCTATGCTCGCGCCACCTGCCGCGCGCAGCCGGGGAAGAACGCCGACCGATGCCGAGCTCGAACAATCGCGAGAAGATCACTCCCGTCATTCTGTCCGGCGGCTCCGGCACGCGGCTCTGGCCGATGTCGCGCGCGCTCTATCCGAAGCAGCTCTTGCCGCTCTTCTCGCAGCAGAGCCTGCTTCAGGAGACGGTGCGCCGCGTCGCCGATCCAAAGCGCTTCGCGCCGCCCCTCGTCATCGCCAATGACGAGCACCGCTTCATCATCGCGGAGCAGCTTCGGCAGGCGGATGTGGTTCCCGGAACCATCATCCTCGAACCCGTCGGGCGCAACACCGCGCCGGCGGCGTGCATCGCGGCGCTGCGCGTCGCCGAGACGGATCCGGCCGGCCTGCTGCTGGTGATGCCCTCCGATCATGCGATCGCCGACGCACCCGCCTTCCGCGCCGCGATCGAACGCGCGGCGACGGCCGCACGCGGCGGCGCCCTCGTGACCTTTGGCATCGCCGCCGACCGGCCGGAGACAGGCTACGGCTACATCCGGCGGGGAGCGAGGCTCGACGGCGCCGGCGAGTGCTACGCGCTCGCCGCTTTCGTCGAGAAGCCCGACCGCGACCGCGCCGCCGCCTATCTCGCTTCCGGCGACCATTACTGGAACAGCGGCATCTTCCTCTTTCCGGCCCGCCTCTATATCGAGGAGCTGGAACGCCTCCATCCCGAGATGGTAAGCGGCTGCCGCGCCGCTCTCGCCAAGGCCCAGCGCGATCTCGATTTCCTGCGCCTCGACAAGGCCGCCTTCGCCGCGCTCGACAACCAGTCCATCGACTATGCGGTGATGGAGCACACCGACAAGGCCGCGGTCGTGCCGGTCGCGATGGGATGGAGCGACGTCGGCTCCTGGGACGCGCTCTGGTCGCTCGCCCCCAAGGACGCGGATGGCAACGCCGTGCTCGGCGACGTCGTCGCCGAGCAGGCGCGCAATTCCTATCTCCGCGCCGAGAGCGGGATGATCGCGGCTCTCGGGATCGACGACCTTGTCGTCGTCGCGACGGGCGACGTTGTCCTCGTCGCGAAGCGCGACCGCGCGCAGGACATCAAGAAGCTGACGGCGCGGCTCGAGCGCGAGAAGCGGAGCGAGATCGGCAGCCATCCGACCGTGCATCGCCCCTGGGGCACCTATCGCACGATCCATGCCGGCGACCGGGTGCAGGTGAAGCACATCATGGTGAAGCCGGGCGCCAAGCTGTCCTTGCAAATGCATCACCATCGCGCCGAGCACTGGGTCGTCGTGCATGGGACGGCGCGTATCGTGCGCGGCGACGAGGAGGTGATGCTCTACGAGGACGAGTCGACTTACATCCCGCTCGGGACGCGCCACCGCCTGGAAAATCCCGGCAAGATCCCGCTTCACCTCATCGAGGTACAGTCGGGGAGCTATCTCGGCGAGGACGATATCGTCCGCTTCGAGGATACTTACGGCCGTAGCTGAGCGCGGCGCCGCGCGCCGCGTCGCGGCGGGCGAGGAGGCTCTCGTAGAGCGCGAGCGTCCTTCGGCCGATCTCGGGCCAATCGGGAACGACACCGGCGATGCTTCGCACCGCCTCCCCCATCGCGGCGCGGCGCGGCGGATCGGCGATGAGCTCGGCGAGGGCATCGCCGAGCGCCTTGGTGTCGCCGGGCGGCACGAGACGGCCATGCACGCCATCGCGCAGCAGCTCGGCAAACGCCCCCATGGCCGAGGCGACGATCGGCTTCCCGTAGGAGAGCGCCGCCATGAGGACGCCGCTCGCGTCGATCTGCCGGTAGGGGAAGGCGAGGATGTCGGCGGCGGCAATGACGCCGCCGATCTCGGCATCGCGCAGATAGCGCAAATCCCACTCGATGCGATCGGCAATGCCGAGCGCGCGCGCCCGCTCCTGCAGCGGCGCGATCGGCATGAAGGGCTCGCCGACGATGCGCAGCCGCGCCCGCGCCCGCAGCGCCTCGGGGAGGCCGGCGAAAGCCTCGATCAGGAGATCCGTGCCCTTGTAGGGCTTGATCTTGCCGAAAGCGAGAATGACCGTTTCCCCGACTTCCGCCGAGGGCAGTGGCGGGTTGCCGCCCGGCAAGTGCAGCGCGCCATGCGGAATGACGCTGATTTGCGCGGCCGCTAGGCCGTGGGCGGCGAGCTGGCGCTTGCCCGCCTCGGTATGCACGACGAGGTGGTCGAAAGCGGTGAAGATGGAGGTGGCGCCGAGGGCCTGGACCGCCTCGTTGGGCGAGCCGTTGAAGGGCGTCGTGTCGTGGACGGTGAGGAGGACGGGCGCGACGCGGCGCAAGTGCGCGACGGCGATCCGGTCGATGATCGGAAGCGGCGCCCATTGGAAGTGGATGATGTCGGGGCGCAGCGCCGCCAGGCGGCGGTGCAAGCGCAGCATGTCGACGGCGTGCTCGCCCCCCTTCAGCACGCGAAAGGCGCGGCGCGGCAGCCGCCCGTCGAGGCGCTCGACGAGGCCATAGAAGAAAGGATCGAGCGGCGTCGTCCCGCTCCGGCTCTCGCCCGCGCGCAGCCTGCGGCCATAGAGGCGCGGCCGGCAGCCCTGCGCGGCCAGCGCATCGCAGAGCGCGTCGTCATAGGGGATGGTGAAGAGCGAGGGATCGATGACCGCGATCTTCATCGCCGACGCGCCCTTCGACCGATGCGGAGCGCCGAGAGCGGCCGCGCCGTCACGCTTCCATCTCCGTCCGCGGCATCATGATGGTGAGCACGTAGAAGAGATAGATCGTGTGCGGCTGCAGCAGGCTTCCCGAGAGGAACAGGTACATGATGAAGAGCGCGGCCGCGAGCAGGCGTGAGCGCGCCGCCGCGAAGAAGCGGTAGGTGATGAAGGTCATGAACGGCACGAAGCCGACGATGCCGTATTCGATCAGGACCTTGTGCATCACCGGGAAATTCGAGACGAAGTCGAGAGAGCGGCCGAGATGGTCGACAGCGCCCGGCCCCTTGCCGACGAGGAAGGCGAGGAAGTCCGGATAGATGAGCTCGGCCAGCGCTTCGTTCGGGCCGATGAAGCGCACGAAGGCGCTGGAATTCTCGGAATCGAACTCGTTGACGCGGCCGGTGATCGCCGTCACGTAGGGGTTGTCCTGGAAGACGATGTAGAGAAAGACCAGGATCGGAACCGCATAGAGGAACTCGTAGCGCTTGGAGCGCACGATCGCGGCGATAGCGAAGAGCGCGAGCAGCACCATTCCGGTGCCCGAGAAGGAGGTGAAGATAGCGGCGGCGTAGACCGCGATGCGCCGCCAGCGCGCGAAATACAGCATCTCGATGATGATGCCGATCGCCATGTACTGCGAGAGGAACGACGGTTCGAGAAAGAACTCGGCGTTCGCCTTGTGGAACATCGACTCATACGCGATCGTCGGCCGCGTGTTGTAGCCGAAGAGCCAGTAATCGTGCGGAATGTAGGCGAAGATCGAGAAGGTCGCGCCCGAGAGGAGCTGCTCGGCGAATTGCAGGAAGGCGATGCCGGCGAGAATCAGCAGAAGCTTCTGGAAAATCTCGAGATCGTCGAGATATTCGCCGAGCGGCACGTCGACCGAGAAGATGTAAACGAAGTAAAGGACGATGAGATACCAGAACGAGAATGGAGAGAAATTCGCCTTGCCGATATAGAGCGTGGCGATCATCGCCGTGATCGTGGCGGCGTAGAGTACGATGGCGATGGTGTTGATGCGGAGCTGACCGGAGGCGAGGAGGAGATAAATCGCCAGATAGGCGAGAGGAACGACGATCGAGATCTGAAAGGTGCCGAGCGGAAAGCAGAACCGCTGCCCGAAGGTCACCCCGAGCAGCAGGAGCAGCACCGCCGATCGCCGCGCCAGCGCACCGGTGGGCCGCGCCGGTTGCCAGGCCGGCGCCAGCGCGCCGCCGGAACCATAGCGCTCCGTCATCGCCGACCTGCCGCCGCGCCGCCGTCAATATGCATTATCGGCCCTGAGCAGCGCGAAGAAGGTGAGGACGAGAATCTTGACGTCGAAGGCGAAAGACCAGTTCTCGATGTAATAGAGATCGTGCTCGACGCGCTTCTGGATCTTCTCGACAGTATCCGTCTCGCCGCGCCAACCCTTGACCTGCGCCCAGCCGGTGATGCCCGGCTTGACGCGGTGGCGCCCGGCATATTCGGCGACGACCTCCTCGTAGAGCCGGTCCGCCGCCTTGGCCGAGAGGGCGTGGGGCCGCGGCCCGACGATCGACATCTCGCCCTTCAGCACGTTGAAGAGCTGCGGCAGCTCGTCGATCGAGCTCTTGCGCAGAAAGGCGCCGAGCCGCGTCACCCGCGGATCGTCGCGCGTCGCCAGCCGCTCGGCGTTTTCGTCGCGCAAGTGATGGTACATCGTGCGGAATTTGAAGACGGCGATCGGATGGTTGTTGAACCCGTAGCGCTTCTGCCGAAAGAAGACCGGGCCGGGGCTGTCGAGCTTGATCAGAAGCGCGACGATGCCGAACAGCGGCATCAGGAAGGCCAGCAGCGCGACGGCGAGGACGCGATCCTCGATGGTCTTGATGACCGAGTGCCAGTCGGCGAGCGGTTTCTTGCAGACCGTAAGCAGTGGAACGCCGCCGAGATGGCCGAATCCCGCATGGCTGAGGCGAAACCCAACGAGGTCCGGGGCGAGGCCGACCTCGACCGGAAGCGCGCGCAGCTTCCGCAGGATTTGCGCGAGGCGCGCCTCCGCCGCCCAGGGCAAGGCGACGATGATCTGATCCACGCGGTTGTAGCGGGCATAGGTCACGAGATCGTCGACGGTGCCGATCTTGGGGGCCCCGGCGACGAGAGAGGCGACGCGCGAGCGGCGATCGTCGAAGACGCCGATGATGTTGATGAACTCTTCATCGGGACGGCGCATCGCGGCAATGAGGCGCGCCCCCAGATCGCCGCCGCCGACGATGGCGACGTTGCGAGCAAGACGGCCTTGGGCGACCCAGCGGCGGGCGCGCAGCCACAGCACGCCGCGGACAACGACCATGCCGAGCAGCACCACCGCGAACCAGCCGCCGATCCAGAGCCGAGAGAAATCCCGCGAGATCTTGCCGAAGAAGCCGATCACGATGAGGCCGAGCACGACGACGCCCCATGACGCCGCCACTTTGCCGAGCTTCAAGTGCCCGGCGCTGAGCCCCGGCAAGCGGTAGATGCCGTTCCATTGGAAGATCGTGCCCGTTGCGAACATGGCGAGCAGAATCGCCAACGCGTACTCGTTCCAGTCGACGCTTTCCATTCCGCTCGGATAGGCCCAGCGCAGCAGAAAGCCGCCGGCGAGGACGAGGAAGAGGTCGGCAGCGCGCAGGATTCCGGCGACAACAACAAGGGAGATCGGACGGTCCGGTCGTCGGCGGAGAGACGCGACGAGAAAGTCTCGGTCGGCACCTTCAATGACCGTCATCAGGATGATCTCCGGTTTACCGATCCCGAATCGCGGACCCTGGTACGGCACGACTCTTCGCAACCGGGGCGCCGATTCCAGCCGCGAAGAGTCACGCCGGACGAACACTGTCCGCCTCTCAAAGTTCCTCGGCGAACCGCTCCCGCCATCCGCTCGCGATGAACCTTCCGCGCGCGAGACCGTTGAGGCGCTGACCGCCTGCGCGAGAGGATCGGAGGGCATGACCACGAGCGAATTCGAGGGCAGGTGGCGCGGGAAGGCATCGGGCGCCGCGGCGAGCCATGCGCGCGGCGAGGTGATCGCGGTAGCGGCGCTCTGCGCTGTCCTGCCGGCAGCATCGCTCTTCGCGGCCGCCGGCATTCCCGGTCTTCCGGCGCTGCTCGACCTCGCCGCGGGCTTGCTCGCCATCGGAGCCGCAGGCCTCGTCGTCGCGCGCCGCCTCGCCTTCACCCTGCCGGTCGCCGGCTTGGCGCCGAGCGCTGTCCTGATCGGGCTTGCCGCCGCCTGGATCGCGCTTCAGGCGAGCCCGTTCCTGCCGGCCGCCTGGACCCATCCGCTCTGGCGCGTCGTTGCGGCAGCGCTCCCGGAGGGAAGCGGCCCCCCGGCGGCGGCGGTCAGCCTCGATCCCGGCGTCGGCTTCGACCGCCTCCTCGCGCTGCTGCGCGATGCCGCCCTTCTGTGGCTCGCCTACCATCTCGCGGCATCGACCCGGCATGGCTGGAACCTGCTGCGCTGCGCGGCGGCGACCGGCGCCGCGCTCTCGGCCTGGGCGCTGCTTGCGCTGGGGCTGCACGCGGCCGGCGTCGCGCTCGGCCTCGCCGTCGCCGAATACGTCCCGGATCCGCCCACTGGCTTCGCCACGGTCGCGAACGTCGCGTTCGCGGCGGCGCTGGCCGCGATGATCGGGCACCGCGGCGCGAGCGCTCAACCCGCCGCCTCGCCGCCTCGCGCGTCGTCGTCAGGGCTTGCGGGTTTCCTCGCCGCCACGCCCTCGATCCCCTCTTTTGCCGCACTCGCCATCTTGGGCGCCGCCGTCGCGGCCGGCGGTCCCGGCGAGGTCTTGGCCCTCCTCATCGGCATCGGCGCCATGCTGGCTGCGCTGCTCGCGGCGCCGAGCTTCGCCGGCTTCCGGCATCGGCCCTCGGCCGCCCTCGGTGTGGCGGCGCTCGCCGCGGCGCTGCTGGTCGCCGCGGCCGCCGGCTTCAACCGGATGACGGCCGATTCCGCCGCGCCGGACGGGCAGACCCCCTACGCCATCGCCGCGCAGGCCATCGCCGATGCGCCGGCGCTCGGCACCGGCGCCGGGACCTTCCGCGCGGTCCTTGCGCTCTACGGCGCCGAGCCGGCGAGCGCCGGTGCCGGAGACCTGCTCGAGAGCTTCGTCGAGCTCGGGATGCCGGCCGCCTTCGCCCTCATCCTCGCCTGCGCCGGCCTCGTCGTGCTCTGCGCCAGAGGCGTGTGGCAGCGCCGGCGGAACGCGATCTTCCCCGCTCTCGGCATCGGCCTCGCGTTCCTCGTCGCCGCCCGTTCGATCGCCGGCGCGGCCCTGCAGAACCCGCTTGCCGCCTTGTTCTGGTGCATTCTCATGGGCGTCGCCTGCGGCCAGTCGCACCGCAGCCAAGACCGCCATTCTTCTCGCTAGTCTAGGGCGGCGCCTCGCGACGCCTGCATCACTGCCGGGACAGTTCGAGGTACGCCCCGAGGAGATGATAGGGGCTGCTACCATAGAGCTCGTCGACGAGCGGGCGACCGGCGCGATCCGTATGCTCGATGAAGCCGCGCTCGGGCGCGAGGTAGCAGCGCAGGAGATGGCGTAGAAGGCGGGCGAGGCGCGCTTCCGCCTTCTCGTCTGCCCCCTCCCGGCAACGCATCGCGTGAGCGCGGATCGCCTCCGCCAAGGGCCAGAGGCGCTTCGTTTCGGTCTTCACGCGGCCGTCGCGCTGGAGCTCGTCGAAGACACCGCCCGCGGCCGCATCAATGCCGTAACGGACCGCCCAGGCGAAGAGCCGTTCGGCGAGGACGTGCCGAGGCGTCCGCAAGAGCGCAGCGGCATGGCCGAGCAGCCACGACCATTCGAAGTGATGTCCGGGCTCGACGATGTCGCCGCGGGCCCCCTCCGGTCGCCAATCCGGCGAAAAATACTCGCCGAGCGTCCCGGAAGCCGGATCGAAGAAGACGGTTTCGAGAAACCGGATCATGCGTTCCGCGGCAACGCGGTAGCGGCTGTCGCCGCTTGCCTCGTAGAGCGCGAGGAACGCCTCGAGGAGATGCATATGCGGGTTCTGCCGGCGCGCACCCGGCAGGATGCGCCAGCTTTCGTCCGCGGCGTCGTGAAATCCGCCATTCGCGGCGGCGCTGTGCGCCTCGAGGCGGGCGAGCGTCTCGGCCGCGCGGTCGAGGGCCGCGGTCTCGCCGAAGACGCGGTGATAATGCGCGAGCGCGAAGAGCGCGAAAGCGTGGCCATAGGTGTCCTTGCGCCGGTCGTGGGGAACGCCTTCCGGCGACAGGCTGAAGAACCACCCGCCATGGCTGCGGTCCCAATAGCGGTCCATGAGGAAGGCGAAGCATCGCTGCGCCAGCCCGGCGCAATCGAGCTCGGGCGCCATCCGGGCGGCGATGCTGAAGACGAAGAGCTGGCGGCATTGCACGAGGAGGCGTTTTGCCGGCATGGGTACCGGGGCAAAACGCCGGTCGAGCCGGTCGAAGAAGCCGCCACGGGCGACATCCCACCCATGTTCCTGCCAGATCGGCAACAGCCGCCCGAAGAGCGCGTGGCGAAAGCCCTCGCAAAGCGCGGGAAGATCGCCTGCCGTCGCCTCGGCGCTCACCGCCTCTCCCGCTCCTTGCGCACGATCGGGCAAGCCTCGTCTTCCATTTTCGCGGCACTCGGCTAGGCTTGGCGGCGGCCTGAGCCGCCGCTGGCGCGTGTCACCATACCGCGCTCGACGGGTGCTGTCGTCGTCATTAAGGAGTGGTCATGAGCTTTCAACCCGCCTCGGAGGCCTTGTCGCGCTTCACCGTCCTCGACCTGACCCGCGTGCGCTCGGGCCCGACCTGCGTGCGGCAGCTCGCCGATTGGGGCGCCAACATCATCAAGATCGAGATGCCCGAGCGCGGCGAGAGCAGCGAGGGGCTGGGCGGGCCCCGCGACGGCTCGGATTTCATGAACCTTCATCGCAACAAGCGCAGCATGACGCTCGACCTCAAGAACCCGGAAGGGGTGGCGCTGCTGAAGCGGATGGCGGCGAAGGCGGACGTTCTCGTCGAGAATTTCCGGCCGGATGTGAAGCATCGCCTCGGCATCGATTACGAAACGCTGCGCCAGGTCAATCCGGGCCTCGTCTATGCCAGCATCTCCGGCTTCGGCCAGGATGGGCCCTATGCCGGCCGCCCCGGCTTCGATCAGGTGGCGCAGGGAATGGGTGGCCTCATGTCGATAACCGGGCTGCCGGGCCAGGGGCCGATCCGCGTCGGCATCCCGATCGCCGATCTCACCGCCGGCATCTTCTGCGCGCAAGGGATTCTGGTCGCGCTGCTCGAGCGCGAGGTGTCGGGGCAAGGGCAGTGGGTGCAGACCTCCTTGCTGCAAGCCCAGATCTTCATGCTCGATTTCCAGGCGGCGCGCTGGCTCGTCGATCACGAGGTCCCGAAGCAGGCCGGCAACAACCATCCGACGAGCATCCCGACCGGCGTCTTCCCGACGCGCGACGGGCATATCAACATCGCCGTCGCCGGGCAGACCATCTGGGAGCGCTTCTGCCGCGCCGTCGGTGCGCCCCAGCTTCTCGCCAACCCCGCTTACGCGAAGGCGGCGGACCGCTCGAAGAACCGCGACGCCCTCAACGCCGAGATCGCCGAAATCCTGCGGACCCGCACCAGCCAGGAATGGGTCGTGGCGCTCAACGAGGCGGGGGTGCCGACCGGACCCATCTATACGATCGACCAGGTCTTCGCCGATCCGCAGGTCCGCCATCTCGGCATGGCGCAGCCGCTCGACACGCCGACGCGCGGCCGCGTCTCGTTCTGCACGCAGCCCATGATCCTGTCGCGGACGCCGAGCTCCTTCCAGAAAGCGCCCCCCGCCATGGGCGAGCACACCGACGAGATTCTGGGAGAGTTCGGATACAGCGCCGATGAAATCGCCGGGCTGCGCCAGCGCCAGGTCGTTTGACCGGCGCTGCCGCCGCCGGCAGCACCCGTTTGGCGGAGGAGATGCCCAATTGAATGACGACAAGGTGATCGCCCAGAAAGACGGGCCTGTCGGCTCGATGATTTTCAACAATCCGGGGCGGCGCAACGCGGTTTCTCTCGGAATGTGGGAGAGGGCGGCCGCGATACTGAACGATTTCGCCGGCGATCCCGCGATCCGCGTCGTCGTCATCTCGGGTGCCGGCGGCAAAGCCTTCGCTTCCGGCGCGGACATCTCGGAATTCGAGAGGGAGCGCGCCACGGCGGATGCGGTCGCGCGCTACAATGCCACGACCGAGCGCACCTCCTCGGCGCTCTACAACCTGCCCAAGCCCACCATCGCGATGATTGAGGGCTGGTGCATCGGCGGCGGCCTTGCCCTGGCGATCGCCTGCGATCTGCGCATCGCCTCGGAAACTTCGCGCTTCGGCATTCCCGCGGCCCGGCTCGGCGTCGGCTATGGCGTCAACGGCATCCGCCGCCTCGTCGATCTGGTGGGGCCGGCCGCGGCGAAGGACATCTTCTTCACGGCCCGGCATTACACCGCCGCCGAGGCGCTCCGCCTCGGCCTCGTCAACGCTGTGGTACCGGCGGCCGCGCTCGAAAGCCACGTGCGCGACTATGCGGCGATGATCGCGGCGAACGCACCGCTCACCATCGCCGCGGTGAAGCGCACCGTGGGCGAAGTGCTCAAAGACCCCGCCGACCGCGACACCCTGCTCTGCGAGCGTCTCATCGCCGCGTGCCATGCCAGCCAGGACTACATCGAAGGCCGCCGCGCGTTCATGGAGAAGCGACAGCCGAATTTCGCCGGCCGCTAGGCGCCGCGCCGGCGAAAACTCGGCAAATCCGGTGACAGGAGCCGCGGGTGGCGGAGATCGTCCAGATCACGGTCAATGGCGCGACGCATCGCCTCAGCCTCGAGCCCGATGTGCCGCTGCTCTATGTGCTGCGCAACGATCTCGGCCTTAACGGGCCGAAATTCGGCTGCGGCCTCGGTCAGTGCGGCGCCTGCACGGTGCTCCTCGGCGCGGAGGCCGTGCGCTCCTGCGTGGCTCCGGTCGGGGCGATCGGCGATCTCCCGGTGACGACGCTCGAAGGCATCGGGACGGCGCAGAATCCGCACCCGCTGCAGCGGGCCTTCATCGCCGAGCAAGCGGCGCAGTGCGGCTACTGCATCAACGGCATGATCATGCAGGCCAAGGCCCTGCTCGACCACAAGCGCGATCCGAGCGACGCCGACATCCGCGCCGCCCTCGCCGACAATTTGTGCCGCTGCGGCACGCATCATCGGATCATCCGCGCCGTGCGGCGCGCCGCGCGGGAGATGCAGTCGTGACTGTCGGGCTGACGCGCCGGCGCTTCGGCCAGGGGCTGGGTGCTGTCGTGCTCGCCTTCAGCCTGAGGCCCGGGCTCGCGGTCGCCGAAGGCGAGCATCTGCCCGGAAGCCTCGACAAGAACCGCGCCCTCGACGGCTGGATCCGCATCGACCGCGACGGCGGCGTCACCGTCTTCGCCGGGAAAGTCGAACTCGGGCAAGGCATTCTGACCGCGCTGCGCCAGATCGCCGCCGAAGAGCTCGATATCGACCTCGAGCGCCTGCGCATCGTCTCGGGCGACACGACGCAAACGCCGAATGAGGGGTTCACCTCGGGCAGCCAATCGATCGAGCAGAGCGGCGCCGCGCTCCGCCTCGCCGCCGCCGAGGCGCGCGCCATCCTTCTCGACCTGGCGGCGGCACGGCTCGGCGCATCCGCCGAGCGCCTCACCGTCGCCGACGGGGTCATCTCGACGCCGGAAGGCGGCCGGACGAGCTATTGGGAGCTCGTCGGACCCGACACCTTCCGCCGCGACGCCACAGCGCGAGCGGCGCCGAAGCCGGCCGATGCGCACAAGCTTGTCGGCAAGAGCCTGCAACGCATCGACATTCCGGCCAAGGTGACGGGCGGCGCCATTTACGTCCAGGATATGCGCCTGCCCGGCATGCTCTTCGGCCGCGTCGTCCGCCCGCCATCCTACGGCGCGCGGCTCCTCGGGATCGACGAGGCGGCATTTCGCCGAATGCCGGGCGTCGTCGCGATCGCACGCGACGGCAGCTTTCTCGGCGTTGTCGCGGCGCGCGAAGAGCAGGCGATCGCCGTTCGCAACGCGATGCGCGATGCGGCGCGGTGGCAGAATGGGCCGGCGCTGCCCGATGCCGCCCGCATCCACGACCATCTTAAAAGCCTGCCCGCGCGAAGCGAGGTCATCAGCGAGAAACAGGGTCCGGTCGCGGCGGCCGTGCAGGGGCTGAGCGCCAGCTACACGCGGCCCTATCTGGCGCATGCGTCGATCGGACCGTCTTGCGCCCTCGCGCGGTCCGACGGCGGGCGGCTCGATCTCTGGACGCATACGCAAGGCGTCTTCCCGCTCCGCCGCGACCTCGCCGCCGCCCTCGCCATGCCCGAGGACCGCATCGCCGTGCATCATGTCCAAGGCTCCGGCTGCTACGGGCAGAACGGCGCCGATGACGTGGCGCTCGATGCCGCGCTGCTCGCGCGGGCCGTGCCCGGCCGCGCGGTCAAGGTGCAATGGATGCGCGACGACGAGTTCGCCTGGGAGCCCTTCGGCCCCGCCATGGGCATGAGCGTCAGCGCCGATCTCGCCGCCGATGGCGGCATCGTCGATTGGCGCTACGAGGTTTGGAGCAACACGCACAGCACGCGCCCCGGGCGGCCGGGCGGGGTCGCGCTGCTGGCCGCGTGGCATCTCGACCGGCCGCTGGCGCCGCCGCCCCCGGAGATCATTCCGCGGCCCTCGGGCGGCGGCGACCGCAATGCCATACCGCTCTACGACCTGCCGCAGCAGCGCGTCACGCACCACTTCATTCCCGAGATGCCGCTCCGCGTCTCAGCGCTGCGCACCTTGGGCGCCTTCGCCAATGTCTTCGCCATCGAGTCCTTCATGGACGAGCTGGCGGCCGCCGCCGGTGCCGACCCGGTCGAATTCCGCATCCGGCATCTCCGCGACGGCCGCGCGCGCGACGTCATCAACGCCGCGGCGGCAAAGGCGGGGTGGAAGCCTGGCCGGCACGGCGACGGAACGCATGGGCAAGGGCTCGGCTTCGCGCGGTACAAGAACCACGCCAGCTACGTCGCCATCATCGCCGATGTGGCGGTCGACCGCGCGAGCGGCGTCATTCGCCTCGAGAAGGTCGTGGCCGCCGTCGATTCGGGGCAGATCATCAATCCCGACGGACTCGCCAACCAGATCGAAGGAGGGATCATCCAGGCCGCGAGCTGGACGCTGAAGGAGCAGGTCGGCTTCGATCGCAAGGGCATAACCTCGCGCGACTGGGATAGCTATCCCATCCTGCGCTTTACCGAGGTACCGGAGATTGCGGTGGAGCTGCTGGACCGCCCGAACGAGCCGCCGCTCGGCGTCGGCGAAGCAGCCGGCGGCCCGGTCGCGGCGGCCATCGCCAATGCCGTGGCGCAGGCGACGGGAAAGCGCTTGCGGGACCTGCCGCTCGTCCCCGCGCGCGTCAAGGCGGCATTCGCCTGAACGGCCCTATCGCGCGCTTTGCTGCTCTTCGCGGCTAAGGCGCGGCAACGCCTCGGCAAGCCCTTCGAGCGACGACAAGCGGATGATTTCTTCGATCGCCGCCGTCGTCTGGTCGGCAAGACGTCGCGCCGCTTCGGCCGCCGCCGCCATTCCTTCCTCGCATCGGGCGGCCGCCAGGGCGGCATCGAGCGCGTCGAGCGTCGTGCGGCTGACGAGGCCGCCGGCGATTCCGATCATCTCGTCGAGAGTGCTGCACATCTCGGGAAGGCGCATGCCGGCGGGGGCGGTCGTTGCTTCACGGCCGCGGTCGAAATGCTCCATGGCGCGACGCTCCAGCGTTCATCTGCGCCCGATTGTAGCGGCGATGACTTTACGTCGTCTTAATAACGCGGAATGAACCCCGGCATCGGGCGTTAGCGCTACATGCAATATTCATCCCCCGAGCCAGAGACCCTTGGCGCGGCGAAGCCGGCTGCGGCTCCGCTGGAAGACGCCTTGATGAAGCTCGACCCGGCGTGGATCGTGTTGGCCGACCTCAGGATCGGCGCTCCGCCGGACGACATCAGCGCCGATTACGTGCTGCTGCACCGGGATCGCGGCGTCGCGCTCATCGAGCTGGCGCCCGGCAAGGGCAAGGATGCGGTCGAGGCATTCCGAGCCTTTCTCGAGGGCGAAGGGTTTTCTGCGTTCTTTCCGGGAACGCTGGCGATCGTGCAGCTCGTCATCCCCGCCGATGAAGGCGCGCTCGAGGCCCGCCTCGATGCGGCGTTCGCAGCGGCCCCGCCCTCGACAATTGCCGAGCCGGACTGGGTGGGCGCGCTGAACGCGCTGCTGGTCGCTCCCGAACCCACGGGCGCGGCTCCTGAGGCGCGATCCGACGAATGGAACGCCGCCAGCCCGCCGGCGCAACCCGCTTTCCAAGCCACCACGCCCGCCGCCGCGGACGCGGCTTCCTTCGATCGGCCGGAACCGTTGCGCGTGCCGCTTGAAGACCGGCGCCTCCAGTCGCGGAGCCGGCGGCGCTGGCCGGCCGTGCTTCTCCTTGCTTGCGCCGCGGGCGGCGGCATCGCCTGGTGGGTGATGGCGCCCCCGACCGGCCTCGACGCGCTCGATCGCTCGGCCGCGAGCAACACGGTCGCCATTCCGCTGCAGGAGTCGGCGAATTCGGCGGCGCCGGGCGCGAGCCAGTCGACTCCGCCGAAGGCAAGCTCGGATGCTGGGGCGCCCTCGGCGGCGATTGCCTCCCGCGAACCGGCGGCGGATGCCGCGGCCTCGGCCGATTCGGCCGCGATCCCCCCGGTGCCGCCGGCACCGCCGCCGCGCGCGATTGCCACGCCCTCGCCGCCGGCGTCGCCCTCAGCGGCGATCATCGCCGCGCCGAAGTCGGCCCCCCAGCCTCCGCAGCCTTCGACCCCGCCCCCGGTGAAACCGCCGGCGGCGCCGCCTCCGACGATGGCCGCCGCTGGCGATGCCGGCGCCGCGGCAATACCGCCGCCGCCGCCAGCAAAGCCTGCGCCGCCCTCGTCACCGGCGCTGGCGACGAGCACTCGCAGCGGCGCCCCGACGGAAGCGTCGAAACCGGGCTCGGAGGCGAGCAGGACGCCGATGGCGGAGGCAAACGCCGAGACAGCGGCCGGGCCGCCATCTTCCCCGCCGCCCCTCGCCGCGGCAGCCAGGCCCGAGCCGTCGCCGCCATCGCATGCCGCCTCGGTAGCGAAGGCGGAGCCGCCTGCTCCGGCGCCGGCGCCTCCGCGCGCGGCGGACCGGGCACCGGCGCCGCACGAGGCGCCCGATGCAGTCCAGCCGAGGGCCGAACCCACGGCTCCCGCTGCGACCATTGCGGACAAGAAGGCGGCTCCGCCGACAGCCCCCAAACCCGCACTCGCACGCGAAGCGGCGCCCCCGCCGCGCGCGACGCCGCCGGAGATGACCGCGACCGCATCGCGGCCGAGCCGGGATCACGGCGCAGCGCGCCGCTCGCGAGCGCCGGCACCGCAGATGCAAGCGGAGGCGGAGAGACCGGACGGCTCGCATCCCCGCTCGGGCCCGCCGCTCGATGCGGCGGACCTGCCGCCGCTCGCGACGATGGGCGCGTCCCAGCCGCCGGAGGAGCCCAAACCGGCCGAGCCGATCATCGCGCATGCGCGACCGCTGCCGCTGGTTCCGGCACCGGCCCCGATCGGCGCGCCGTCGGCCGAGGCTAGAGCCGCCGCCGCGCCGCCCGGGCCGCAGATGAGCGCCTTGCCGGTGCCGGTGAGCCGCGGGCCTGCCGAGAGGGAAAGCAGCGTGTGCCGGATCTACAACGCTTCGATGACAGTGCTGGGACAACAGCGCCCGGTGAAGGGCCTCGCCTGCCGGCGCGCCGACGGCACCTGGCAGGTGGTGACGCAAGCGCCCGAATAGCGGCAGCAGAGCCGGCGGCCGTCGGCCGCGGGCCGGGCCTGACGCTCAGCCGGCGGCGAAGCGGTTCTCGATCTGGCCGAGCGCGTGAGTTACGAGCCCGGCGCTGCGCCGGCGCTCGCTTTGCGCGAACTCGATGCCGGCAAAGGGGTACGCCGCCCACCGCACATCGCAGCGGAAGACACCGAAGGGCGGCACGAAGAGCAGCGCTTGCCGCATCGGTTCGACACGGCCGAAGACGAGCAGCTTGGCGCCTCCGACCGACACGTTGTAGACGTAGCATTCGAGGTGGCGCGCGCCGATGACCAGATCGCCCCACCACCGCGTATCCAGCCGGGGGTGGCCGCGGCGTTCCGCGGGCGCCAGCACCCTCTCCCGGCGTTGATCCGCGATCTGCATCGATCCAGCCCCTGAATCGTAACGGGCAGGGAGCCCTGCCGCGCCTCACTATCGCAAGGAGCCGTTACGAAATAATAAAACCGAAGAGACCGATCGTGCGAAATCGCCGTCAGATGTTGCCCTCGGCTGTCCCGTCGATGCCGCGAAGCGGCGCGCCGCGGGGCATGGTCGGACCTTCGGGCGCTGCGGCGAGCGGCCTTGCCGGCACCTCGCTGACCGCCTTGAAATAGCCCAACACCATATCGACGGTTTCGCCGTCGCGCGCCATCGGCAAGGCGAGCCGGCGATAGCTGAGAAAGCCGCGGCCGCTGAACTGGACGGGCCGCTCCCAATAATGCAGCCGGGCGGTTTCGACGACGCTGCGCAGAGCCGCGGCGACCGGCTGCATCAACGCCGAGGGCTGCATTTCATCGACATAGCATCCGGTGCAATCGCGCCCCATGAGATCCGTGACGCGCGTGCCCCACACCCGCACGCGAAGGCGAATGATTCCGTCCTTCCGCTCCACATCGTAGAGCACGATGCCCGCGAGAAACTTGCTGATCTCGGTCGGGTCGAGGTGCTGGCGACCGGGGAGACGACCGGGCGGCGCCTTGGACTGCAAATATTGCGCAAGGGCGCGCATTTCCGGATCCGGGATTTCCTCCAGCGATAATTTCCCTTCCTGCTTGCCCATAAGAATCAGCACGAGAACTATTTCATCTTCACTATGCCGTAAGGGCAGGCCGTTTCTCAACTGTAAATTGCGAGCGACACGAAGCGATCTGCCGCACCGTGTGGCATCGCGCGGACGCTGCCTCGCGACCGCGGGACGAGGACGGGGTCGCGCCGAATGGCGCGCTGGGATAAGCTCGCGGCGAGGCAAGAACGGGCCCCGCCACGATGATTCCCCGCTACAGCCGTCCCGAGATGAGCGCGATCTGGGACGCGAAGAACCGCTTTCGCATCTGGTTCGAGATCGAGGCGCATGCCTGCGACGCGCAGGCGGCGCTCGGCGTCATCCCCAAGGCAGCGGCGCGCGCCGTCTGGGAGAAGGGCGCCTTCGAGATCGACCGCATCGACGCGATCGAGCGCGAGACCAAGCACGACGTCATCGCCTTCCTCACCAACCTCGCCGAGCATGTGGGACCGGCAGCGCGCTTCGTCCATCAAGGCATGACCTCGAGCGACGTGCTCGATACCTGCCTTGCGGTGCAGCTGACCCAGGCCGCCGACCTGCTCGTCGCCGATCTCGACGCGCTCCTCGCCGTGCTGCGCCGCCGCGCCTTCGAATTCAAGATGACGCCCTGCATCGGGCGCAGCCACGGCATCCATGCCGAGCCGACGACCTTCGGGCTTAAGCTCGCGGGCTTCCACGCCGAATTCGCGCGCGGGCGCGAACGCCTCCTCACCGCGCGGCGCGATGTCGCCACTTGCGCCATCTCCGGCGCGATCGGCACCTTCGCCAATATCGATCCCGCCGTCGAGGCGCATGTCGCCGAAAAGCTCGGCCTCGCGCCGGAGCCGGTCTCGACCCAGATCATTCCGCGCGACCGCCACGCCGCCTTCTTCGCGACGCTCGGCGTCCTCGCCGGCTCGGTCGAGCGAATCGCGACCGAGATCCGCCATCTCCAGCGCACCGAGGTGCGCGAGGCCGAGGAATTCTTCGCGCCCGGCCAGAAGGGCTCCTCGGCGATGCCGCACAAGCGCAACCCGGTCCTGTCCGAGAATTTGACGGGCCTCGCGCGCCTCGTCCGCGGCGCCGTCGTTCCCGCCCTCGAAAACGTGGCGCTCTGGCACGAGCGCGACATCTCGCATTCCTCGGTGGAGCGCGTCATCGCGCCGGACGCCACGATCGCCCTCGACTTCGCCTTGGCGCGCCTCACCCAGCTCATGGACAAGCTCGTGGTATATCCCGAGCGGATGCGGCAGAACCTCGACCAGCTCGGCGGTCTCGTCCATTCGCAGCGAGTCCTGCTTGCTTTGACGCAGGCCGGCATGAGCCGCGAGGACGCCTATCGCGCCGTGCAGCGCAACGCCATGCCGGTCTGGCGCGGGGAAGGCCGGTTCCTCGATTTGCTGAAGGCGGATCCGGAGGTGGCGCGGCGCCTTTCGCCCGAGGAGCTCGAGCGGCTATTCGAGGAAGACTACCACTTCAAGCATGTCGACACGATCTTCCGCCGCGTCTTCGGGACGGCATGACGTCGCGGCGGCGCAGCTTCGGCGCGCCTCATTCCCTCTCGACTTGCCGCCGCGCCTCCTCGCCGAGGCGCTGCAGCTCGTCGGCGATGCGCGCTTCGTCGATGCCGACGCCTTTTGCGGCAAAATCCGCACTGACCTTTGCAAGGACGCCGCGGCCGCGCGGGGCCCCGAATTCGGCGGCAACGACGTCCCTGGCATACGCCTCAGCGGCCTCTCCGGAGAGGCCGAGCTGACGCGCCGCCCACAGGCCGAAGAGCTTGTCCCGACGTGACCGGACCTTGAAAGCGAGCTCCTGATCGTGGCTGAAGCGCGCCTCGAACTCGCGTTCGCGTTCGTCGAGCGTCGTCATGGCGAAGCGCTCCCTCGGTTTCGCCCTATGATAACGCCGCCCTGTGGCGAGGTGGAGAGGCCGGAATGTGCACCCTCGTGATCCTGCGCCGTCCGGCGCATTCCTGGCCGGTCATCCTCGGCGCCAATCGCGACGAGATGCTGGATCGACCATGGCGGGCACCGGCCCGGCATTGGCCGGACCGGCCCGAGACGGTGGGCGGGCTCGACGAGCTCGCCGGCGGCTCCTGGCTCGCCGTCAACGAGCACGGCGTCCTCGCCGGCGTTCTCAACCGCTTCGGCAGCCTCGGTCCGCAGAGCGGGAAGCGCTCCCGCGGCGAGCTTGTCCTCGAAGCGCTGGACCACGCCGACGCCGCCGCCGCGGCGGCGGCGCTTGCCATGATCGAGCCCGCCTCCTACCGGCCGTTCAACCTCGTCATCGCCGACAACCGCGACGCGTTTTGGCTGCGCCATGCCGATCCGACCGGTGTCCTGCCGGTGATGGTCCGGCCGCTCCCCGGCGGGGTCTCCATGATCGCGTCCGGCGATCTCGACGACAGCGGAAACCCGCGGATCGCCGCCTACCTTCCGCGCTTCCGCGCGGCGCCCGCCCCCGACCCCGGCAACGGCGATTGGCGCGCCTGGGAGGCGCTGCTCGCCGATGAAGGCGGCGCGCCCGGCGCGGCATCGCGAGCCGCGATGAGCTTCGCCCTCGCCGACGGCTTCGGCACGGTCTCGAGCGCCCTCATCGCCCTGCCGGCGGCGGAGCAAGGCGGCGCGCGCCCCGTCTTCCGCTTCGCGGCGCGCCGACCCGAGCGCGGCCCGTGGCGGACCATCGCGGTCTAGCGGCGTTGTTTCCGCCTCTCTGCCTTGCTATACAGCCCTCCGCTTTGGAATCCCGCCGGGCTCCGGCGCTGAGAAGGCGGCCAATGTCGCGACGCAGGCAAATCTACGAAGGCAAGGCCAAGGTGCTGTTCGAGGGCCCGGAGCCGGGCACCATCGTCCAGTACTTCAAAGACGATGCCAGCGCCTTCAACGACCGCAAGAAGGGCACGATCGTTGGCAAGGGCGTGCTCAACAACCGCATCAGCGAATTCCTGATGACGAAGCTCGGCGAGATCGGCATCGCGACGCACTTCGTTCGCCGCCTCAACATGCGCGAGCAACTCGTGCGCGCCGTCGAGATCATCCCGATCGCGATCGTCGTGCGCAACGTCGCAGCGGGCTCATTCTCGCAGCGCCTCGGCATTGCCGAGGGCACGGTGCTGCCGCGCTCGATCGTCGAATATCATTACAAGAACAAGGAGCTCGGTGATCCGCTCGTCTCCGAGGAGCACATCACCGCCTTCGGTTGGGCCTCGACCCAGGATCTCGACGACATGATGCAGATGGCGCTCCGCATCAACGATTTCCTCAGCGGCCTCTTTCTCGGCGTCCAGATCAAGCTCGTCGACTTCAAGCTCGAATTCGGCCGCCTCTGGAGCAATGACGAGATGCGGGTCGTCCTCGCCGACGAGCTCAGCCCGGACAATTGCCGGCTCTGGGATCTGAGGACGAACGAGAAGATGGACAAGGACCGCTTCCGCCAGGATCTGGGCGGCGTCGCCGAGGCCTATCAGGAGGTGGCGCGCCGGCTCGGCATTCTGCCCGAGAGCGGCCCCGCCGACATCCCGGATCCAAGGCTCGTGCGATAGGCGGCAAGCGTGAAGGCGCGCATCCACATCACCCTCAAGGAGGGCGTGCTCGATCCGCAAGGAAAGGCGATCGCGCATGCCCTCGGCAATCTCGGCTTCTCCGGGGTAGAGCAAGTGCGACAGGGCAAATACATCGAGATCGAGCTCGCCGAGACCGACGAGGCGCGGGCCCGCGCCAGCCTCGAGGCGATGTGCCAGCGCCTGCTCGCCAACACAGTCATCGAAACCTACGCGATCGACATCGCCTGAAGACCGGGCCGCGCCGGAGCGCGGATGCGCTCCTTCGCGCTTGCGCACGCCCCCTTGGAGGGGAGCGCGGAGCCGCCCTCGCCTCCTTACGGGGGAGGTTCGGAACCGACACCCTTAGCCTATGTTAGCCCGATACCGCGCGTCAGCGCGACACCGCGCAAAGGGCCGCCGCGCCTCAAAAATGATCAACAGCTTCGACCTGTTCGTCTTTCACGCCTTCAACGGATTAGCGGGAAACTGGACGTTCGACCGTCTCGCCAATTTCGAGGAGACGAACGACCTCCTCAAGGGCGCGCTGCTGCTTGCCCTCTATTTCTTTTTTTGGTTCCGCGAGGGAACGGGCCAGGAGGAGAGGCGCCTCACCATCATTTCGGTCGTCGCCGGCGCCTTCCTCGCCCTCGTCGTCAACCGCGCGCTCGCGGCTGGCCTGCCGTTTCGCGTCCGGCCCATGTATATGGGCGGGATCGGCTACCGGGCGCCCTCCATCGCCGTCAACTACAATCTCGAGAATTGGAGTTCGTTTCCGAGCGACATGGCGACATATTTCTTCGCCCTCGCCTTCGGCCTCGTCTACTTCGCGCGGCGCCTCGCCCTCATGATGATGGCGTATACAATCGTCGTCATCTTCGTGCCGCGCCTCTATCTCGGCATCCATTTCGCCTCCGACATCATCGCCGGCGCGCTCATCGGCGCGGTCGGCGTCTGGGCGATGCGCAACCGTCTCACCGACCGCATACTCGGGAGGCCGATCCTCGCCTTCGGCCGCTCGCATCCGGCGGCCTTTCACATGCTCATGTTCCTGATCGCCTTCGAAATGGCGGTGATCTTCATGCATGTGCGCCACGCCGCTCACGGGCTCATGGCGGTGGTCGGCCATTACGGGCTGGCGGTCGTCCAGCTGCATCTCGCCGCGCTGGTGCTCGGCCTCGGCCTTGCCGCGATCGCCGCGATCGGCCTCGGTCTCGCCTTGCGCGGCCAGCGGCGCCAGGCGCCGGCCGAGCAGCCTTCCTCGAGCGCGGCCGACATCTGACCGGACATCCATCGCCTGCCCCTCCCCTTCCCGCCGGAGGCAGCGGCGCCCTCATCACGATTTGACGATTTCCCCTGAACTCACCCCCGCTCTTCCCGTTCACCACGCGGAGTGTCCGCAACGGACGCGGCGGGGCCACCGCGCCAGCCCGAGAGCAAGATCATGACAGAACCGTCTGCGTCTCTCGTCAGCGTCGTCATTTCGAGTTTCAATTACGCGCAATTCATCGGCGCCGCGATCGACAGCGCGCTCGGCCAAAGCTACCCGAATGTCGAAATCATCGTCGTCGATGACGGCTCGACCGACGCGTCGCGCGCCGTCATCGCCGGATACGGCGATCGCGTCCGCGCGGTCTTCAAGGCGAATGGTGGCAACGCGTCGAGCATCAATGCGGGATTTGCCGCGGCGCGTGGAGACATCGTCCTCTTCATGGATGCTGATGATCTGCTGCTGCCGCAAGCCATCGAGCGCATGGTCGCCGCGATGCGCCCCGGCGCCAGCGCGGTGCAGGTGCCGGTGATGAACGTCGACGCCGCCGGTCGCCCGCTCGGCTCGGTGCTGCCGGTGCTGCCGAAGGTCTGGACACCGGAGCGCATCCGCCGCACCGTGCTGCGCACCGGCTCCTACCCCTACCCGCCGACGAGCGGCAACGCCTATCCCCGCTGGTTTCTCGAACGCGTCATGCCGATGCGGGCGGAATATGGCGGCATCGACGGCATCCTGAATTGCGCCGCGGCCTTGCATGGCGACGTCGTCGTGCTGCGCGAGCCGCTCGTCTGCTACCGCTTTCACGGCCGGAACATGGGCGCGGCAAGCGAGATCCGTCCGGAGAAGCTGCACTATTACGTCTCGCTCGACCTGCCGCGGAACGCCTTTCTCGTCGAAGAGGCAAGGCGGCTCGGCATCGCGCTGAGCCCGAGACGGGTCGAGCGCGCCTTCTACTTCGCCCAGTACCGCCTCGTCTCGCGCAAGCTGCGACCCGATCTACACCCGCTTCGCGACGATACGCTGCTGCGCGTGACGGCGCGCTTTCTCGAAGCCGCCGCGGTCGCCCCGGACCGGCCCCTGCGCCGCCTCGCCGTCGCCCTCTGGGGACTCGCCGTGGCCCTGTCGCCGCTCTCGCTCGCCGAGCCCTTGGTGACACTCCGCTTCTCCTCGATGAAGCGGCCGCGCGCGCTCGAGAGCTTTTTCCAGATGCTGGGACTTGTCCGCCGGATGAGCGGCAAGCAGGGCGCCGGCTGATCATCCGGCGCCCGGCGCCGGATCAATGAAAATGCAGCGGCACGATGACGTTGAGCGACGGCGCGGCGACCGGGACGGGCGCGGCGTAAACGACGGGCGGCGGCGCATAGACGACGGGCGGCGGCGGGTAATAGACGACGGGAGGCGGATAGACGCCATAGACCGGATAGGGATAGTGCCGCCAGTGGTCGCGATCCCCATCGCCGTGGTGCCGATGGTGGTGGTGGTGATCATCGTCGTCGGCGCGAGCCGACGGGATCGTGAGAGCGCCGGCCGCGATGACGGCAGCAAGGACGAGAGCGGCGGAACGGAGACGGCGGGGAAAACGGCTGAAACCTGTCATCTTGTGTTCTTTCTCGGCTTCACGGGGTTCGTGCGTGATAACGAACGATACGCGCATTTCCGGCGCCTTGTTCCCGTGTCATTTCTGGGACATCGCGGCCGGAACGGCGGATTGTCGCTCCCGCCGGAGGAGCGCGCGGCCCGGTGACGCCCGGCCTTGATCGGCGCGCGGATGCGGGCTATCTGATCGGCGCCCCTCCCCTCGCCGCGAGTGCCAGATGAGAGCCGCCATCGTCGTCTTCCCCGGTTCGAACCGCGAGCGCGATGTCTGCCTGGCGCTGGAGCGCAGCACCGGCCGGACCCCGGCGATGGTGTGGCACGGCGACACCGAGCTTCCCGACGCCGATCTCATCGTCATTCCCGGCGGCTTCGCCCATGGCGACTATCTGCGCTGCGGCGCCATGGCGGCGCACTCGCCGATCATGGGCGAGATCAAGCGGAGGGCGCGGCGCGGCACGCCGGTGCTCGGCATCTGCAACGGCTTTCAGGTGCTGACTGAAGCGGGGCTGCTGCCGGGCGCGCTGCTGCGAAACCAGACGCTGAAATTCCACTGCCGCGACGTGCATCTCAAAGTCGAGACCAGCCAGAGCATCTTCACCTGCGGCTATGAGGCGGGACAGGTCATCCGCGTGCCGGTCGCCCATCACGACGGCAACTACTTCGCCGATCCGAAGACGCTCGACCGCATCGAGGAGAAAGGCCTCGTCGCCTTTCGCTACTGCTCGCCCGAAGGCGAGCTCACCGAGGCGGACAACCACAACGGCTCTGCCCGCAACATCGCCGGCATCTTCAACGAGGAAAAGACCGTCCTCGGCCTCATGCCCCATCCCGAGGACGCGACCGACCCGCTTCTCGGCGGCACCGATGGCTGTGGCCTTTTCGACGGCCTCGCCGGAGCGCTCCGCGCGTGAGCTTTCTGCACCAGCGCACCCTGGCTTCGATGACGCCTCCCCTCGCGGGGGAGGGGTCATAGTAACGACTTTCCCGTGACGCCCCTCACTCCCGCGATCATCGCGCAGCACGGCCTCACGGCCGAGGAATACACGCGTGCCGTCGCCATTCTTGGCCGCGCCCCGAATTTGACCGAGCTCGGCATCTTCTCCGTGATGTGGAGCGAGCACTGCTCCTACAAATCCTCGAAAAAATGGCTGAAGACCCTGCCGGTAACCGGGCCGCGCGTCATCTGCGGCCCCGGCGAGAATGCCGGCGTCGTCGATATTGGCGACGGCCAAGCCGTCGTCTTCAAGATGGAGAGCCATAACCATCCCTCCTTCATCGAGCCTTATCAGGGCGCGGCGACCGGGGTCGGCGGCATTCTCCGCGACGTCTTCACCATGGGCGCGCGACCGATCGCCAATCTCAACGCGCTCCGCTTCGGCGATCCCGCGCATCCGAAGACGCGCCATCTCCTGGCGGGCGTCGTCGCCGGCATCGGCGGCTACGGCAATTGCGTCGGCGTGCCGACGGTCGGCGGCGAGTGCAACTTCCACGCCGCCTATAACGGCAACATCCTCGTCAACGCGATGACCGTCGGCCTTGCCGATGCGAAGAAGATCTTCTATTCCGCGGCAGCGGGCCCGGGGAACCCGGTCATCTATGTCGGCGCCAAGACCGGGCGCGACGGCATCCACGGCGCCACCATGGCTTCGGCCGAGTTCAACGAGGATTCGGAGGCCAAGCGCCCGACCGTCCAGGTGGGCGACCCCTTCACGGAAAAGCTCCTCATCGAAGCCTGCCTCGAATTGATGGCGGGCGACGCCATCGTCGCCATCCAGGATATGGGTGCGGCGGGTTTGACCTCCTCCTCGGTCGAGATGGCGGGCAAGGGCGGGCTCGGCATCGAGCTCGAGCTCGATCGGGTGCCGGTGCGCGAAACCGGGATGACGCCGTACGAGATCATGCTCTCCGAATCGCAGGAGCGCATGCTGATGATCCTGAAGCCGGGCAGCGAGCAGGCCGCGCGACGGATCTTCGAGAAATGGGAGCTCGATTTCGCCGTCATCGGCCGGGTGACGGAGACTGGCCGGCTCGTCCTCAAAATGGGCGGCGAGACGGTCGCCGAGCTTCCCGTCGAACCCCTCGTCACGCAGGCCCCCGTCTATGACCGGCCCTGGGTTCCGACGCCGAGGCGGCCCGACCTGCCCGGCGACCGCTTCTCGACCCGGTTGACCGCGCCGCAGGTGCTGGAACGGCTGCTGCGCTGCCCCGACCTCGCCTCCAAGCGCTGGATCTGGGAGCAGTACGACTATCTCGTCATGGGCGACACGGTGCAGCGCCCGGGCGGCGATGCCGCGGTCGTTCGCGTTCGCGGCACGCGCAAGGCGCTCGCCCTCGCGACGGACTGCACGCCGCGCTACTGCTTCGCCGACCCCGTCTCAGGCGGCGCCCAGGCCGTCGCCGAGAATTGGCGAAACCTGACGGCGGTCGGCGCCGTGCCGCTCGCCATCACCGACAACATGAATTTCGCCAATCCGGAGCGGCCGGAGATCATGGGCCAGTTCGTCGGCTGCATCGAGGGCATGCGGGCGGCCTGCCTCGCCCTCGACTATCCGGTTGTCTCGGGCAACGTGTCGCTCTACAACGAGACGAACGGCAAGGGCATCCTGCCGACCCCGGCCATCGGCGGCGTCGGCCTCATCGCCGATGCGGCAAAGAGCGTCGATCTCGCCTTCAAGCGTCCGGGCGAGACCATCCTGCTCGTCGGCGACACGGCGGGTCACCTCGGCTGCTCGCTCTACCTGCGCGAGATCTTCGGCAGCGAGGACGGGCCGCCGCCGCCCGTCGATCTCGCCGCCGAGCGCCGCAACGGCGATTTCGTGCGGGCGATGATCGCCGATGGCCGGCTCGGCGCCTGCCACGACATCTCCGATGGCGGCCTCCTCGTGGCCCTCGCCGAGATGGCGATGGCGCGCGGCATCGGCGCCGAGATCGCCCCGCCGCGGTGCGACCACGGTTTCCTCTTCGGCGAGGATCAGGGCCGCTATCTCCTGGCCACGGCCGAGGCGGAGGCCGTCCTCGCCGCGGCCGCGGCGGCCGGCGTGCCGGCGTTCCGGCTCGGCAGGACGGGCGGCGATTCGTTGACAGTGGCGGGGGGCGGTGCCATATCCGTTAAGGCGCTCCGGGAGGCCAACGAAGCGTGGCTGCCCGGCTACATGGCGTCCTGACCTGATCCACCGGCAGAGAGGCACATCGATGGCGATGGATGCGGCGATGATCGAGAGGCTGATCCGCGAGGGTCTGCCGGATGCGCGGGTCTCGATCGAGGATCTGCGCGGCGACGGCGATCATTATGCCGCGCATGTCGTCTCGGCGGCCTTCAGGGGCAAGACGCGCGTGCAGCAGCATCAGATGGTGTACCAGGCATTGCGTGGGCGCATGGGCAGCGAGCTGCATGCCCTGGCGCTGCAGACGAGCGTGCCGGAGGATTGATCCGTCGCGATCGCGCAGCCTGGCAGATTTCAACAAGGAACTTCGTCACATGGCCAACGACATCGTCTTCGAGCGGATCAGGCAGGACGTCACGAACAACCCGGTCGTGCTGTTCATGAAGGGGACGCCCGTCTTCCCGCAATGCGGCTTCTCCGCGGCGGTCGTCCAGATCCTCAGCCATATGGGGGTCAAGTTCAAAGGGATCGACGTCCTGACCGACCCCGAGATCCGCCAGGGCATCAAGGAGTATTCGAGCTGGCCGACGATCCCTCAGCTCTATGTCAAGGGCGAGTTCATCGGCGGCTGCGACATCATTCGCGAGATGTTCGAATCGGGCGAGCTCCAGGAGCTCCTGAAGAACAACGGCATCGAGACGCGCGCCGCTTGAGCCGCGCGCCGCTCAGCGGCGCTTCGCCTTGACCTTCGCCTTGGGCGGCAGGATGAGGACGCGGTCGACGCGGCGGCCGTCCATATCGACGACCTCGAAACGATAGCCGTCGACCGTGAAGTGGTCCGCCACTTTCGGCACGCGGTTGATTTGCGCCATCATGAAGCCGCCGAGCGTGTGGAAGTCGCCGGTCTCTTCGCCGGGCAGGCTCGCCGCCCCAATGACGTCCTTGACCTCGTCGACGGCGACCATGCCGTCGATGAGCCATGAGCCGTCCTCGCGCGTCACGACAGGGGGATTGCCGTCCTCGCCCGGCGAGGCGATGTCGCCGACCAGCGCTTCGAGGATGTCGGTCAAGGTCACGACGCCTTCGAAATCGCCATACTCGTCGACGACGAGCGCCATCGGGTCGCCCGATTTCTTGAACATTTCGAGAGCGCGGAGCGCCGTCACGGTATTCGGCAAGTAGAGCGGCGGGCGAAGCGCCGCGCGGAGGTCGAAAGGCCGCCCCGAAAGCAGCGCGATCAGGACGTCCTTCACCTGGACGATGCCGAGCACCGATTGCGGGTCGCCCTCGATGACCGGGAAGCGCGAATACTCGGAGGCGACGATCTTCTTCTTGTTCTCCTCTTCATTGTCCGCGAGGTTGAGCCATTCGACCTGCGTGCGCGGCGTCATCACGGCGCTCAGCCGACGGTCGCCGAGGCGGAGCGCCATCTGCGCAATCGTCGTCTCGCCGAGCTGGAGATGGCCGGCCGCCGCGCCCTCGCGCAGCATGAGGCCGATTTCCTCTTCCGTCACCGCCGACTGGTCGCTGAGCTTTATCGGCAAGAGATGGAGAACGAAATTCGTCGAGGCGCTGAGCAGCCATTCCGCGGGCGCGAGGACACGCGAAAGTCCGCGCATCACGCGCGCGAGCGCGGCGGCTATGGCTTCCGGCCGGCTGAGCGCGATGCGCTTCGGCACGAGCTCGCCGATGATGAGCGAAAGGTAGGAGATGGCGATGACGACGGCGCCAATGCTGATCGCATGCGCGTATTCGCCGATGACGCCCGGCACGGTTTCGAGATAGGCGGCGAATGGCTCGCCCAGCGTGGCGCCGCCGAAGCTGCCCGCGAGAATGCCGATGACGGTGATGCCGATCTGCACGGTCGAGAGGAGCCGGCTCGGATCGTGCTTCATTTCGAGAGCGAGCCGCGCGCCTTCGCGTCCGCGTTCGGCGGCATGCTGCAGCCGCACCTGGCGTGCCGCGACGAGAGACATCTCGGCCATGGCGAAGAGCGCGTTCAGCAGAATGAGCAGCAGGACGATCGAGACGTGCAGCGCGAGCATCGTGCATCTCTGTGCGTGAGGGCTCTCTCCAAGATAACGCGGGGCGAAGCTTTCGGCGATGCGTTGCCGTTTCCAACCTTGTCCAATAAAAAAGGCCGCTTCTCGCGAAGCGGCCCCGGGGCATTCTGCGCAAGCGCTCAGCGCGAATAGAACTCGACGACGAGGTTCGGCTCCATCGTCACCGGATAAGGCACGTCGGCGAGCTTCGGCGCGCGAATGAAGCGGCCTTTCATCCGGTCGTGATCGACTTCGAGATACTCGGGAACGTCGCGCTCGGCCGCCTTCACGGCTTCGAGGACGACGGCCATTTCCTTGGCCTTGCCGCGCACCTCGATGGTGTCGTTGTCCTTCACCTGATAGGAGGCGATGTTGACGCGCCGGCCATTCACCGAGACATGGCCGTGGTTGACGAATTGGCGGGCGGCGAAGGGCGTCGGCACGAATTTCATGCGGTAGACGACGGCATCGAGCCGGCGCTCCAGCAGCTCGATCAAATTCTCGCCGGTGTCGCCGCGGCGCCGCGCGGCCTCTTCGTAGAGGCGGCGGAACTGGCGCTCGCCGATATTGCCGTAATAGCCTTTCAGCTTCTGCTTCGCCATGAGCTGCGTGCCGAAATCAGACGGCTTTTTGCGGCGCTGGCCATGCTGGCCCGGCCCGTAGTCGCGGCGATTGAGCGGGCTCTTCGGCCGCCCCCATAAATTGACGCCGAGGCGGCGGTTTATCTTGTACTTCGACTCTTCTCTCTTGGCCATGGCTCCATAATTCCTGTTGAGGATTGTTGTTGTCCCGGTAGTCCCCGAAGGGCGGGGCCGTGCAACGACCCTCATTCCCGGGAATGAGGCGCGCACTATAGTCAGGCGCGCTAATGTGTCAAATGATAGCTCGGCGACGGGGGCGTCGCCTCAGCGTTGTTCTGGGGATCGGCGGGAGAGGAGCGTGCCATGCATTTCGTCTGGATCATCATTATCGGCTTCGTCGCCGGCCTCATCGCCCGCCTGATCTCGCCGGCCCCCAACAATCCGGCCGGCTTCGTCCTGACGACACTGCTCGGGATTATCGGCGCGGTCGTCGCGACTTTCATCGGGCGGGCGGTCGGCTGGTACCATGCCGGCGAGAGCGCCGGCTTCATCGGCGCCATCGTCGGCGCCGTCATCGTCCTCGCCATCTGGCACTTCGCCGCCGGCCGCAACTACCCGACGGCCTGAGACCCGCGCCTCACTTCCTGTCGCGGTCGCGCGGCCCGGCCAGGGCCGTGATGACGCCGTGCAGCGTGCGCAGCTCCTGCTCCGTGCAGTGCGCCCGCTGAAAGAGGTTGCGGATGTTGCGGACCATGCTCGGGCGCTTTTCGAGGTTGCGCAGGAAGCCGCTGCGGTCGAGCTCCTCCTCGAGGTGCTCGAAGAAGCGGTGGAGCTCCTCCTTGGTCGCGGGCTCGCTGTTGCCGGTCGGCAGCACCGAGGGCGGCGTGGCATCGCCCGCGGTGAACCACTCATAGCCGATCAGCAGCACGGCCTGGGCGAGGTTGAGCGAAGAGAAGGACGGGTTGAGCGGCACCGTGACGATCGTCTCGGCGAGGCTCAGATGGTCGTTGAGGAGCCCCATCCGCTCCGGCCCGAAAAGAATGCCGCAAGCCTGCCCCGCGCCGATGAGGCCGCGCATCTCGCCCGCAGCCTGGCGCGGCGTCACGACGCGCTTCACCATGTAGCGGTCGCGCGCCGTCGTCGCATAGACATGCTGAAGATCGCCGATCGCGGCGTCGAGCGTATCGAAGAGCCGCGCCCGCTCGAGCACCGGATCGGCGCCGCTCGCCGCCGCTTTCGCCTTCTTCGATGGCCAGCCATCGCGCGGACGCACGAGGCGGAGGTCGGTGAGGCCGCAATTGAACATGGCGCGCGCCGCCGTGCCAATATTCTCGCCGAGCTGCGGCTCGACGAGGATGATGGCGGGGCCGCCGGTCACGGTCGGCCGGCGGTAGTCGGTGCCGGCCATTCAGCTGCGCCTTTCGCCGGGGAACGGAGGCGCGGCGCGCGCCGATAGCACCGTTCTCACCCCCGCCGCCCCTCGCGCCACAGCTTGTAGGTGAGGCTGTCATGGAGCGCGTTGTAGGAGGCGTCGATGACATTGGTCGAGACGCCGACCGTCGACCAGCTTTCGCCCTTGCCGTCGGCCGTCTCGATCATGACGCGCGTCACCGCCTTGGTGCCGTCCTGCGGCGTCAGGATGCGCACCTTGTAGTCGGTGAGGCGGATATGCGCGAGCTCGGGAAAGGCCGGGGTCAAGGCCTGGCGGAGCGCCGTGTCGAGCGCGTTGACGGGTCCGTTCCCTTCGGCGACCGTCATCGCCGTCTCGCCCGCGACCTCGACCTTGATGGTGGCCTCCGAGAGCGTCACCAGCTCGCCGCGCGCGTTCCAGCGCCGCTCGTCGATGACGCGGAAGCTGGTCAGGCGGAAGTAGTCGGGCACCGCGCCGAGAGCGCGACGCGCCAGAAGCTCGAAGCTCGCCTCGGCGCCGTCATAGGCATAGCCCGCGAATTCCCGCTGCTTCACGAGGTCGAGCAGCGCGCCCAGCTTCGGATGGTCGGCCGCGACCTCGATCCCGAGATCGCGCAGGCGCGTCACGAGGTTGGCGCGCCCTGCCTGGTCGGAGACGACGACATGGCGCCGGTTGCCGACGGCGGCGGGGTCGATATGCTCGTAGCAGCGCGGGTCCTTCTCGACGGCCGAGGCGTGCAGCCCCGCCTTGTGCGCGAAGGCGGCCTCGCCGACATAGGCCGCGTGGCGGTCGGGCGCGCGGTTGAGGCGCTCGTCGATGAGCCGCGAGAGATGCGTCAGGCCGCGCAGCGCCTCCTCCGAGACGCCGGTCCGATAACCCATCTTCAGCATCAGCGACGGCAGGAGCGCGACAAGATCGGCATTGCCGCAGCGCTCGCCGAGGCCGTTCAGCGTGCCCTGCACCTGCCGCGCCCCGGCGCGGATCGCGGCGAGGGAATTGGCGACGGCATTGGCCGTATCGTTGTGGCAATGGATGCCGAGGCGCTCGCCCGGCACGGTGCGCACGACCTCGCGGACGATTGCCTCGACTTCGTGCGGCAGCGTCCCGCCATTGGTGTCGCAGAGCACGATCCAGCGGGCGCCGGCATCGCGCGCCGCGGCAAGGCAGGAGAGCGCATAATCGGGATTGGCCTTGTAGCCGTCGAAAAAATGCTCGGCGTCGAAGAGGGTTTCGTCGAGACGGCAGGCCGCGAGGCCGACGCTCTCGGCGATCATCGCGAGATTTTCCGCGAGCGAGACGCCGAGCGCGGTTTCGACCTGGAAGTCCCAGCTCTTGCCGACGAGGCAGGCGACGCGGGCGCCGCAGCCCAGCGTCGCCGCGAGGCCCGGATCGTTGGCGGCGCTCCGCCCCGCGCGCCGCGTCATGCCGAAAGCGGCGAGCCGCGCCCGCCCCAGCCGCGGCGGCTCCCGGAAGAGCGCGTCGTCGGTCGGGTTGGCGCCGGGCCAGCCGCCTTCGATATAGTCGATGCCGAGCCGGTCGAGCTCGCGCGCGATCACCGCCTTGTCGGCAGGCCCGAAATCGACCCCCTGCGTCTGCGCCCCGTCGCGCAGCGTCGTGTCATAGAGATAAATCCGCTCCCCGGCCATGGCGCGTCTATAGCTCGAAAGAGAGGGCGCGGACAAAGAAAAGCTTGAGAAGAGAGTCTCCCTCTTCCGCAGTCCTCCCTCTCCCGCTTGCGGGGGAGCGGCGGGGTGAGGGCAAGTCGCCGCCGCCCGACACCGAGCCGCCGTGAGACCCGGTAGGCCCTCACCCTGCCCTCTCCCCGGAGGGGAGAGGGTTTTGAGAAGGACTCGCGCAGGCGGGAGAGGCTTCTATCACTCTTCGCGATCCGGCCGCGCTTACGCCCGCCGCCACTCCGTCTTGCCGCCGGGCTTGTCCTCGAGGACGATCCCCTGCCCCGCGAGCTCGGCGCGGATGCGGTCGGCCAGGGCGAAGTCCTTAGCCTTGCGCGCCGCGTTGCGGCGCCGGATCGCGTCCTCGATGGCGGCGGCATCGTCCGCCTCGCCCTTGAGCCAGCGTGCCGGATCCTGCTGCAGAAGGCCGAGCAGCGCCCCGCCGGCGCGGAGCATCGCGGCCTTCTCGGCCGCCTCTTCCGGCGCCCGCTGCAGGCTGGCATTCAGCGCGTGCAGCGCCTCATGCATGCCGGCGAGAGCGAGCGGGGTGTTGAGATCGTCGGTGAGCGCGGCGATCACCGCGGCGGGCTCGTGATCATCGTGCCGCAGCCGCGTACCCGTCTTCGCCGCTTCGCCGATCGCCCGGTAGAAGCGGTCCAGCATCTGCTTCGCCTGCTCCAGCCGCTCGGCCGAGAAGTCGAGCGGCTCGCGGTAGTGGCCGGAGAGCAGGGCGAGACGGATGACCTCGCCCGGCCATTCCCGGAGGAGCTCGTGCACGGTGACGAAATTGCCGAGCGATTTCGACATTTTCTCGCCGCTGACGGTGAGGAAGCCGTTATGCATCCAGATGTCGACGAAGGGCCGCCCCTCATGCGCGCAGAGGCTCTGCGCGATCTCGTTCTCGTGATGCGGGAAGATGAGGTCGAGGCCGCCGCCATGGATGTCGAAATGCTCGCCGAGGAGGCTCTCGCTCATGGCCGAGCATTCGATGTGCCAGCCCGGCCGGCCGCGGCCCCAGGGGCTCTCCCAGCCCGGGAGGTCCGGCGGCGAGGGCTTCCAGAGGACGAAATCGCCGGGGTCGCGCTTGTAGGGCGCGACCTCGACGCGGGCGCCGTCGATCATTTCGTCGAGCGTCCGCCGCGAGAGGCGCCCGTACTCCTTCATCGTCGCGATCTGGAAGAGGACATGACCCTCCGCCTCATAGGCATGGCCGCGGGCGATGAGCGTCGCGATCATCGCGATCATCTGGGGAATGTGCTCGGTGGCGCGCGGCTCATGCGTCGGCGGCAAAGCGCCCAGCGCCGCCATATCCTCGCGGAAGGCCTTCGCCGTGCGTTCGGTCAGGTCGCGGATCGTCTCGCCGCGCTCCTTCGCCGCCGCGTTGATCTTGTCCTCGACATCGGTGATGTTGCGGACATAAGTGACGTGCGCTTCGCCATATTCCCGCCGCAGCAGCCGGAAGAGCACGTCGAAGACGACGACGGGCCGCGCATTGCCGATATGGGCAAAATCATAGACCGTCGGGCCGCAGACATACATCCGCACATTCCGGGGGTCGATCGGCCGGAGCTCCTCCTTCCGGCGGCTCATGGTGTTGTAGAGGGTGAGCGGCATGTCTCGTCCAGCGGCTTCGGTCGGCGCGGCGCGCCGGCTCAACAGATCATTCGGCCGCGGCCTTTTGCAAGTGCGAAGAACGGCGTGTCCCGACCGCGATCGTCATCGTGAGAAGCGGCGCGGCGCGGCGATCCGGATCGGTCGGAACGAACTGGATGGCCATGACGACATCAGCCGCCCGCCGCCTGCGCCTTCGCCCAGCTGTCGCGCAGGGCGATCGTGCGGTTGAAGACGAGCCGGCCCGGCGCCGAATCGGGGTCGGGACAGAAATAGCCCTGGCGCTCGAACTGCACCGCCTCACCCACCGCCGCCTCGGCCAGAGCGGGTTCGAGGCGGCATTCGCGCAGGATTTCGAGCGAGTTGGGGTTGAGGTCGGCCATGAGGTCGCCGTCGGCCCCGGGATCGGGACGGGTGAAGAGCGGGTTGTAGAGCCGCACCTCGGCCGCAAGCGACGACGCCGCCGCGACCCAGTGAATGGTCGCGTGCACCTTCCGCCCGTCCGGTGCGTTGCCGCCGCGCGTCGCCGGGTCATAGGTGCAGCGCAGCTCGACCACCTCGCCCGCAGCGTTCTTCACGGCCTCGCGGCAGGTGACGAGATAGGCGTAGCGCAGGCGCACCTCGCGACCCGGCGTGAGGCGGTAGAATTTCCGCGACGGATTCTCCATGAAATCCTCGCGCTCGACATAGAGCTCGCGGCCGAAGCGGATGCGCCGTGTCCCGGCGGCGGGATCCTCGGGGTTGTTGACGGCATCGAGCTCCTCCGTCTCCCCCTCGGGGTAGTTCTCGATGACGACCCGGAGCGGGCGCAGCACGGCCATGCGGCGCAGGGCCACCCTGTTGAGGTGATCGCGGACGGCATGGTCGAACATCGCGAGGTCGACGACGCTGTTGGCGCGCGCGACGCCGACGCGGCGCACGAAGTCGCGGAGCGCCGCCGGCGGCACGCCGCGGCGGCGCAGCCCGGCGAAGGTCGGCATGCGGGGGTCGTCCCAGCCGGCGACGCGCCCTTCGCGGACCAGGGCCGTCAGGAAACGCTTCGAGAGCACCGTGTAATTGAGGGCGAGGCGCGCGAACTCGTATTGCCGCGGCCGCGCCGGCACCGGCAGGTTCTCGATGAGCCAGTCATAGAGCGGCCGGTGATCCTCGAATTCGAGGGTGCAGAGCGAATGCGTCACCCCCTCGATGGCATCGGACTGGCCATGTGCGAAATCGTAGGTCGGATAGATGCACCACGCCGTGCCGGTACGCGGATGCGGGGCGTGGAGGATGCGGTAGAGCACGGGGTCGCGCAGATTGATGTTGCCCGACGCCATGTCGATCTTGGCGCGCAGCACCCGCGCGCCGTTTGGGAACTCGCCCGCCCGCATGCGGCGGAAGAGATCGAGATTCTCCTCGACCGGCCGGTCGCGGAAGCGGCTGTTGCGGCCGGGCTCCGTCAAGGTGCCGCGCAGCGCGCGCATCTCCTCGGCGGGGGTGTCGTCGACATAGGCCTTGCCGGCGCGGATCAGATACTCGGCCCAGTCATAGAGCTGCTGGAAGTAATCCGAAGCGTGATAGAGATGCTCGCCCCAATCGAAGCCGAGCCAGCGCACGTCGCGCTTGATGGCATCGATATATTCCTGCTCCTCCTTCGTCGGATTGGTGTCGTCGAAGCGTAGATGGCAGCGCCCGCCGAATTCCAGCGCCGTGCCGAAATTGAGGCAGATGGACTTGGCATGGCCGATATGGAGATAGCCGTTCGGCTCGGGCGGGAAGCGGGTGACAACCGTCGAGACGCGCCCCGCTTCGAGATCCGCGGCGATGATGTCGTGGATGAAGTCGCGGCCGGGCTCGCCGGTTTTGTCCGTAGCAGTCATAACTTGATCACGCGCGGAAGAGATTGGTGATCGGATAGCGCCGGTCGCGGCCGAAAGCGCGGCGCGTCAGCTTGACCCCGGGGGGCGCCTGGCGGCGCTTGTATTCGGCGCGGTCGAGCATGCGCCAGACTTGCCGCACCGTCGCCTCGTCATGGCCGCGCTCGACGATCTTGCCGACGGGCATCTCGTGCTCGACGAGGCATTCGAGGATGTCGTCGAGAATGCCATAGGGCGGCAGCGTGTCCTGATCGGTCTGGTCGGGCTTCAGCTCGGCCGAGGGCGGCTTGGTGATGACGCGCTCGGGCATGACGCGACCCGCCGGGCCCTTCGCATTGGCCGGCAGCTGCTGGTTGCGCCAGCGCGACAGGTCGAAGACGGTCGTCTTATAGACGTCCTTCAGCACGGAATAGCCGCCGCACATATCGCCATAGAGCGTCGCATAGCCGACCGACATCTCGGATTTGTTGCCGGTCGACAGCACCATCCAGCCGAATTTGTTGGAGAGCGCCATCAGCGTCATGCCGCGCGCCCGCGACTGCAGATTTTCCTCGGTGATGTCGCTTTGCCGCCCGGCAAAGGCGGGCGCCAGCATGCCGGCATAGGCCGACATCGCAGGGCCGATGCCAATCTGGCGCAGTTCGATGCCGAGAAGGCGCGCTACCTCGGCGGCGTCTTCAAGGCTCTCGCGCGAGGTATAGGGCGACGGCATCATGACGGCATGCACCCGGTCGGGGCCGAGCGCGTCGGCGGCGACGGCCGCGCTCAGCGCCGAATCGATGCCGCCCGAGAGGCCGAGGACGACGCCCGGGAAGCCATTCTTCACGACGTAATCGCGCAGGCCCAGCATCATCGCCTGGTAGAGGGCTTCGAGGCCTTCGGTCGGCGGCGCGAGCTCGCCCTTGTCGACGGTCCAGCGATCATCCGCGCCGCGGCGCAAGCGGACCGGCAGCACCGCCTCGCGCCAGTCGGGCGCCTGCACGCAGAGGCGGCATTCGGCATCGAGGGCGAAGGAGCCGCCGTCGAAAACGAGCTCGTCCTGGCCGCAGATTTGGTTGACATAGACAAGCGGCAGCCCGCTCTCCTTGATGCGGGCGCAGGCGAGCCCGACGCGCTCGTCGCGCTTCTGATGCTCGAAGGGCGAGCCGTTGATGACAAGGAGCAGCTCGGCTCCCGTCTCGGCCAAGGTCTCGGTCACGTCCGGCAGCCACATATCCTCGCACACCATGACGCCGAGGCGGACGCCGCGGAACGGCACCGGCCCTGGCGCCGGCCCCGCCGCGAAGACGCGCTTCTCGTCGAAGACGCCGTAATTCGGCAGCTCGTGCTTGAGGCGGATCGCCGCGACCTTGCCCTGATCGAGAAGGAGCGCCGCGTTGTAGGTCTTGCCGTCCTGCCGCCAGGGCGTGCCGAGCAGGACGGCAGGCCCCGCCTGGACCTCCTTCGCGAAGTCCCGCACCGCCGCCTCGCAGGCTTCAAGAAAGGCCGGTTTGAGGACGAGATCCTCCGGCGGGTAGCCGGCAACGCACAGCTCGGTGGCGATGACGAGATCGGCGCCGAACGCCGCCGCCCTGGCGCGGGCGCGACGCAACATCGCGATGTTCCCGTCGATGTCGCCGAGAGTGGGGTCGAGCTGCGCGATCGCGAGGGTGAGGGCGTCGGTCATGGCGATAGCTGTAGAACGTCGGCGGCAAGGCGTCAGTCAAAAAATGGCGCTGCGCCGGAGCGAGCGCGTCCTCCGATCAGCATGACAGCCATGCTCGACAAGCGGCGCGGCGGATCCCTATGTTGCTGTCATTGACAGCACGCTCACATGCTTGCATTGGCGGCACATTGGGCCAGTTGACCGTCCGGGGCGTCGATGCCCGGCTTGTGGCTGCCTTGAAGCCGCGCGCCGCCAAGCACGGTCGTTCAGCGGAAGCCGAGCATCGCGCGATCCTCGAGGAGGCGCTCGGGGACGCTTCCCAGAATTTTTGGATCGAGGCCGCAAGGCTGCGCGAGGAGATGAAGGGACGGCAGCACAGCGACAGCGCAGAGATCGCGAGGGCGAAGCGCGACCGTCGGCATCAGGGCGAGTGACGGGTGCCCGACTATCCGGAGAAAGCCGTCGTCGACGCTGGCGTCGCCGTGAAATGGGTCATTGCGGAGCATGACAGCGAGCGTGCCGCCGCCCTCGCGCGGTCTCGCCTCTCGGCACCGGACCTCATCGAGGCCGAATGTGCCAACATCCTCTGGGTCAAGGTGGCACGAGGCGAGATCGTCGAGCCGGAGGCGATGATCAGGATAGCGCGGCTTTGCGCGGCGCCTGTCGAGCGTATCCCCTGCGGAGAACTCGGACCGGCCGCGCTCAAATTGTCGATCGACCTTCGCCACCCGGCCCATGACTGCCTTTACCTGGCTCTCGCTGTCCGGCGCTCGATCCCGCTGGTGACGGCGGACCGGCAATTTTTCGCCGCAGTCAAGTCGCACCCTTACCTCGCAGCCCACATCATTGCCCTCGCCTCGTTGCCAGGTGCTTGACGATCGAGCTTGCGATCGAACCGGAAAATGGCGGCCCTGCCCTACCCGTCGCGCTTCTTCAGCAGGAACTCGCGCCCGGCTTTCACCATCGGCCGGTCGTCATAGGCGACGATGTCGGCGGTGGCGTAGGTCTCCGACCACACCTCCGGCAGGTAGGAGCCGGTGCCGATGACGTCGATGGGTGCCTCGGCCACCGCCATCATCCGGCATTTCGCCGGGACGAAGCCCGAGCTGGCGATGATCTTCACCCGCGGGAAGCCGGCATCGTCGAGCGCCCGGCGGACATGCCAGATCGCCGCCGCCGAGACGCCGGTGCCGACGAGGTAGCGCAGCTCCGCCTCGGTGCGGTAGCCGCGGATCGCCTTTGGCGCATGGCGCTCCAGCACGTCGTAGGATTTGGCCAGATCGAGCCCTTCGAGATAGCGGCCGCCATGCGTGTCGAGGCGAATGGCGAGGCTGCCCGCGGCGGCGAGATCGGGGAAGCGCCGGCAGACTTCGAGCGTGTCGGTCACCTCGCGGCCGAAATAGTCGACGAGCACCGTCAGATTCTCGTCGGGATGCGCCTCGCGGAACATCTCGGCCGCGCGCAGGGTCGAGCCGGCATAGCCGATGAGCGCGTGGGGCATGGTGCCCCGCCCCTTCTCGTTGCCGAAATAATGGGCCGTCGCATCCGTCGCATTGGCGATGAAGCCGACGGCCCCGGCATCGCGCCGCGCCGCCGCCGAGCCGACCGCCGCGGCATAGGCCATCATCGCCGCCATCTCGGCGCCGGCGCAATGGCGGGCATCCATGGCGAGGAAGGCCACCTTCGGCAAATCGACGCACATCGCATAGGCGTTGTAGGCGGCAACGCAAGGGGCGCCGAGCTTCTGCAGGAACAGCGTTTCGAGATCGACGAGATGGTAGAGCGAGCCCGAGATGTACATCATCGCCTCGCCGGCGCCGACCCACTCTCCTTCGGCGTAGTTCAGCTCGATATCGAAGCGCGTCTTGCGGTCGGCCGCCATCGCTTCGAGGAACTCGACGAAGAGCCGCGGCGTGCAGATGACCGGCCGCCGCATGAAGACGGCATAGGTGGCGCGGCGATCGCCGAAGCGGCGCACCACCTCCTTGGTCTTCAAGAAATACTGGTCGGTGAGGACCGGCACGTCCTCGGGACGCGTCGCCTGCTCGCGGCCGTTGCGCGCGCCCCGCGGAGTCCCATCGGCGCTCATCGGACCGCCCTCGCTCCTCCTACTCGGCAGCGCTCGCCTGGCGGAGCTGCTGGCTCCGCCGCTCCTTCTTCAGCGCATCGGCGATGAGGAAGGAGAGCTCCAGCGCCTGGCTCGCATTGAGGCGCGGATCGCAGACCGTGTGATAGCGGTCGGCGAGCCCCGTCTCGGTGATCGCCTGCGCGCCGCCGATGCATTCGGTGACGTCCTGGCCGGTCATCTCGAAATGGACGCCGCCCGCATAGCTGCCCTCGGCTGCGTGCACCGCGAAGAAGCCCTTGACCTCGGCAAGAATGCGGTCGAAGGAGCGCGTCTTGTAGCCCGTCGAGGAGGTGACGGTGTTGCCATGCATGGGATCGCAGCACCAGACGACCTTGCGGCCCTCGCGCTCGACGGCGCGGATGAGCGCCGGCAGCTTCGCCTCGACCTTGTCGGCGCCCATGCGCGACACGAGGGTGAGGCGGCCCGCCTCGTTCGCGGGGTTGAGGCGGTCGATGAGGCGGAGGAGGTCGGCGGGGTCGAGCGAGGGCCCGCATTTCATGCCGACCGGGTTCTTGACGCCGCGCAGGAACTCGACATGGGCGCCGTCGAGCTGCCGCGTCCGGTCGCCGATCCAGAGGAGATGCGCCGAGCAGTCGTACCAGTCGCCGCTCGTCGAATCGATGCGCGTCATCGCCTGCTCGTAGGGAAGCAGCAGCGCCTCGTGCGAGGTGAAGAAATCCGTCTCGCGGATCTCGCGCGTCGTCTCCGAGGTGAGGCCGCATGCCGCCATGAAGTCGAGCGTCTCGCTGAGGCGGTCGGCCAGCTCCTGATATTGCTCGCCCTGCGGCGAGTTGGCGACGAAGCCCTGGTTCCAGGCATGAACGCGGTGCAGGTCGGCATAGCCGCCCTGGGCGAAGGCGCGCAGCAGATTGAGCGTCGCCGCCGACTGGCTGAAGGCCTGGATCATGCGCTGGGGGTCGGGGCGCCGCGCCTCCGCCGTGAACTCCGCGCCGTTGATGATGTCGCCGCGATAGGCCGGCAGCGTGACCCCATCCCGCACCTCGACCTCCGAGGAGCGGGGCTTGGCGAACTGCCCGGCAAGGCGCCCGACCTTGACGACGGGACAGGCGGCGCCGAAGGTCAGGACAACCGCCATTTGCAGCAGCACGCGGAACGTATCGCGAATGTTGTTGGGATGGAACTCGGCGAAGCTCTCGGCGCAGTCGCCGCCCTGCAGCAGAAACGCCTTGCCGTCCGCGACATCGGCGAGAAGCGCCTTGAGGCGCCGCGCCTCGCCCGCGAAGACCAGCGGCGGATAGTTTCGCAAGGTTCGCTCGACCGCCTCGACGGCCCCGGCATCCGGGTAGTCCGGCGCCTGCTTGATCGGTCTTGCCCGCCAACTGTCGGGGGTCCACGGCTTCGTCATGACATCCTCATCGACGCGGAAAGCGGCGCGCCGACCCCACAAATATCCGCTTTTTCCCGCAGACGCTAGACCGGCCGACCCCGAAACATCGCCGCGGAGCCCGCGTTAGCAGGAAGAGACCACCCTGAGGATACCGGAGTATTCGGCATGAAAAGGACAGCGATCATCACCCTTGCGGCCGGCTTTTTGGCCGTGGCCGAGCCGGCGATGGCGCAGGACGTGAAGGGTATCATCCGCAATCTCGACAATGCCATCAATAACCAGAACCAAGGGCAGAATTACAACGAGTACGGAAACTCGCAGGGCTATTCGGGCAGCAGCGGTAATTACAACAACAATTACGGAAACGACGGCAACGGCCTGCAGACGATGCAGCAGCAGGTGCGCCGCCTCAACGACCAGCAACTGCGCCGCGAATACAACCGGGTCGAGAGCCAGTTGCGGACGCTCGACACCGAGCAGCGCGCCCTCAGCGACGAGATGAACCGGCGCAACCTCCAGCAATGAGGGAGCGCCGGCATCCGCTCTGACGGTCCCTTTCCCGAACGAACGGGCGCGGGATCGTCAGGCGTGGAGGGCTTGGCGGAGCGCGTCCTTGTCCATCTTGGAGCGGCCGGGAATCTTGCGCCGCTTCGCCTCGGCATAGAGCTCGGCGCGCGTGCGCTCGCGGCGCCCCGACCGGCGCGCCGGCTTCCGCGCGGCGGCCGTCTCGCCCTTCCGCTCGCGCGCCTTGGTGCGCTTCAGATTCTCCGCATTCTTCTTCCTGCTCTCGTCTTTCGAGGCGCCGGCCTCGTGCAGCGCGATCGCAATCGCCTGCCTCCGATTCTTCACCTTCTTGCCGCGGCTGGTGTCGAGCTTGCCGCGCTTGAACTCGTGCATGACGCGGCGGACGGTATCCTTCTGCGCTTTCGATTGCTGACGTGGCATTTCAGAAACTCCGTGAACCTCTTCCCTTTCAACATCTTCGGTCGAGAAGGGTTCGCGGCGCGGCCTCAGCCCGAGGCGACGGCCGCCGGCTCCGGGAGCTTCTCGCGCATCGTCACGAACTCCTCGGCCGCGCTCGGATGGATACCGATGGTGCGGTCGAACTGCGTCTTGGTGGCGCCGCATTTGAGGGCGATGGCGAGGCCCTGGATGATCTCCGGCGCGTCGGCGCCCACCATGTGGCAGCCGAGGACACGGTCCGATTTGCGGTCGACCACGAGCTTCATCATCGTCCGCTCCTCGCGGCCGGCGAGGATGTTCTTCATCGGCTTGAAGCGCGTGCGATAGACGTCGACGGCGCCGTAGCGCTCGCGCGCCGCGCGCTCCGTCAAACCGACGGTGCCGACGGGAGGCTGGCTGAAGACCGCCGTCGGCACCGTCGCATGGTCGACGGTCATCGGATTGCCGTTGAAGAGCGTCTCGGCCAAGGCGCGCCCCTCGGCAATGGCGACCGGCGTCAGATTGAGGCGGTCGGTCACGTCGCCCACCGCATAGATGTTCGCGACCGAGCTTCGCGACCATTCGTCGACGGCGACGGCGCCCTTCCCGTCGAGCAGCACGCCGGCTTCCGCGAGGCCGAGATTCCGCGTATTGGGCCGCCGCCCCGTTGCGTACATGATGCGGTCGGCGGCGATCTCCTCGCCGCTGGTCGTCGCCACGGCAAGCCCGGCTCCGCGCCTCTCGATGCGCGTCACCTGGCAGCGCGGACGGATCGTGATGCCGCGTGCCCGCATTTCGAGAGCGAGGGCGACGCGGATGTCGTCGTCAAAGCCGCGCAACAGGTCATCGCCGCGAATGATGATCGTGACCTCCGATCCGAGCGTCGCGAAGATGCCGGCGAACTCGACGGCGATGTACCCGCCTCCGACGATGACGATGCGTCGCGGCAGCTCGTCGAGTTCGAGCGCCTCGTTCGAGGTGACCGCGTGCTCGATGCCGGGCAGATCGGGAACGACGGGATGGGCGCCCGTCGCGATGAGGATCGTCTCCGCCGTGTAACGCTTTCCGCCCACCTCAACGGTGTGGGGGTCGACGAGCCGGCCGTGGCTCTCGAAGAGGGCGACGCCGGAGTCGGCGAGGAGCTTCTTGTAGATGCCGTTGAGGCGGTCGATCTCGGCATCCTTGTTGGCGATCAGCTTTCGCCAATCGAATTTGGGTGTCTGCGGCTCCCAGCCGAAGCCGACGGAATCGGCGAAGGCATCGGCGAATTGCGCGCCGTAGACGAGCAGCTTCTTCGGGACGCAGCCGCGGATGACGCAGGTGCCGCCGACCCGGCTCTCCTCGCATATCCCGACCCGCGCGCCGTAGGACCCGGCCCGCCGCGACGAGGCGACGCCGCCCGATCCGGCGCCGATCGTGAACATGTCGAAATCGTATCGCGGCATGGAGAGGGTTTCCTAAAAGTGACGCGGGGCCCGAGACAATAACCTCGGCCTCGGCCTCGCGCGAGTGCCTCTCCCTTTCGATCGCTCCCCCGAAGCGCAGAGCGGGCGACCTGCCGAGCCTGCTCAGGAGGCGCCGCGGCTGCGCTGCTCCCGCCTGCTCCGCCTCAGCGGCTGGAATGCGCCCTCATCGCCGCGGTACGGCGCTCGCGCATGCCGTCCTCCATGGCACGCGGATAGCGGCGCGGCAATGCGGAAACGGCGTCGAGCCTTGCTTTCGCCGCCTCGGGCAGGCGCCAGCCGGCGGCACGGAGAGTCTCGCGCGCCTGCGCCGCGCTGCGGGCACCGATGATGGCGCTGGTGATCGCCGGCTGGTCGAGCACCCAGCGCACCGCCAGCTCGGCCGGAGTCCGTCCGAGCTCCGTCGCGAGATCGAGCAGCGCCGCCAGCGTCGCGTCGGCGTTGGCGGCGAAGTACGGCGCGGGATAGGCCCAGCGCTCCGCCGAGCGCGCGCCGGCGATGTGGCGCTCGCCCGGCTTGTACTTGCCGCTGAGAAAGCCGCCGCCGAGCGGGCTCCAGACGACGACGCCGAGCCCCTTCAGGGCGCAGACGGGAATGAGCTCCTCCTCGATGTCGCGCACGACGAGGCTGTATTGCGGCTGATAGCATTCGAAGCGGGCGAGGTTCTTGGCGTCGCTGATCCACAGCGCCTCCATGAGGCGCCAGGCTTCGAAATTGCTGCAGGCGGCGTACCGCACCTTGCCTTGCCGGACGAGGTCGTCGAGGGCGCGCAGCATCTCTTCGAGCGGCGTCTCGTGGTCGACGTGATGGATGTAATAGAGGTCGAGATAGTCGGTGCCGAGGCGGCGGAGGCTGTCCTCGATGGCGCGCATGATATGGACGCGCGACATGCCGCTGTCATTGGGGCCGGGCCCCATCGGATTGAAGAATTTTGAGGCGAGGACGACGTCCTGCCGCCGACGGCCGAGCGCCTTGCCCACCATCGTCTCCGACACGCCGCCATTGTAGGAATTGGCCGTGTCGAAGAAATTGACGCCGGCCTCGAGGGCAAGGCCGACGACGCGTGCGGCCTCCGCCTCGTCCGTGCCGTGGCCGAAGGTCATCGTGCCGAGGCAGATCTCGGAAACTTTGAGGCCGCTCCGCCCCATCCGGCGATAGTCCACGGGCACTTTCTCCCTTCGGAATAAACCCCTCTCCCGCAAGCGGGAGAGGGAAGCTGGGGAAAGTCGCGGCCGACTACCGGTCGATGCCGCCCATGCAGAGATATTTGACGACGAGGTAGTCCTCGATGCCGTATTTCGAGCCTTCGCGGCCGATGCCGCTCTCCTTGACGCCGCCGAAGGGCGCGACCTCGGTCGAGATGATGCCCTCGTTGACGCCGACGATGCCGTATTCGAGCGCCTCGGAGACGCGCCAGATGCGGCCGATGTCGCGGCTGTAGAAATAGGCGGCGAGGCCGAATTCGGTATCGTTCGCCATCTTGATGGCTTCGCCCTCGGTCTTGAAGCGGAAGAGCGGCGCCACCGGACCGAAGGTTTCCTCGCGCGTCACCACCATGTCGGTCGTTACATCGGCGAGAACGGTGGGTTCGAAGAAGCTGCCGCCCAGCGCATGGCGCTTGCCGCCGATCACCACTTTCGCCCCCTTCTTGACGGCATCGGCGATGTGGTGCTCGACCTTCTCGACCGCCCGCATGTCGATGAGCGGGCCGATGACGACGCCCTGCTCGACGCCGCTGCCGACCTTCATCGCCCCTGCCGCCTCGGCGAGCTTCTTCGCGAAGGCGTCATAGACCCCGTCCTGGACGAGGATGCGGTTGGCGCAGACGCAGGTCTGGCCGGCATTGCGGTATTTGGAGGCGATGGCGCCCTTGACCGCCATGTCGAGATCGGCGTCGTCGAAGACGATGAAGGGCGCGTTGCCGCCCAGCTCCATCGAGGTCTTCTTCACCGTCCCGGCGCATTGCTCCATGAGGAGCTTGCCGATTTCGGTCGAGCCGGTGAAGGTGAGCTTGCGGACGATCGGGTTGGAGGTCAGCTCGCCGCCGATCTCCTTGGCGCCGCCGGTGACGCAGGAGAAGACGCCCTTCGGCACGCCGGCGCGCTCGGCGAGCTCGCAGAGCGCCAGCGCCGAAAACGGCGTCTGCGTCGCCGGCTTCAGCACCATGGTGCAGCCCGAGGCGAGCGCCGGCCCCGCCTTCCGGGTGATCATCGCCGAGGGAAAGTTCCAGGGCGTGATCGCAGCGCAGACGCCGATCGGCTCCTTGAGCACGACGATGCGCTTGTCGGCGGCGTGCGCCGGTATCGTATCGCCGTAGATGCGCTTGCCCTCTTCGGCGAACCATTCGATGAAGGCGCCGGCATAGGCGATCTCGCCGCGCGATTCGGCGAGCGGCTTGCCTTGCTCGGCGGTCATGAGCTGCGCCAGATCCTCCTGGTTCTCCATCATGAGGTTGAACCATTTTCTGAGGATGTTGGCGCGCTCCTTCGCCGTCTTGGCGCGCCAGGCGGGAAAGGCGCGGTCCGCCGCCTCGATGGCGCGGCGCGTCTCCTCGGCCCCCATTTTCGGCACGGTGCCGAGCCTCTCGCCATTGGCCGGGTTCTCGACCGGGATGGTGCCGCCGCCATCGGCGTCGACCCATTGGCCGTCGATATAGCATTGCTGCCGGAAGAGCTTCGGGTCACGGAGCTTCATCGCGTCGTCCTCCTCATCTCGCTTGCCGCCGATCATAGCGGCCTGCCGCCTCTCTGTTAACGAGATGCGGCGGAGCCGCGGTCCCGGCCGCTCTCGCGCGCCGCGGCGATGAGGCGCGGCCAATCGCGGGCCCAGCAGCAGTCATGGGTGAATCCCGGGACGACGATGATCCGCGCGGGGGCGCGGTCGCCGAGGCGGCGGCGATAGGAATCGGCTAGCGCCGGCGGGACGATCCCGTCCTTGGCGCCGGCGAAATGCGTCTGCGGAATGCGCGCCAGCGCCGCGGCGAAGCGCACGGGGTCGAGCGATTGCGAAAGCGGGCTCACGGCTTCGAGGCGCGTCCAGGCGCCGAGGTCGAGCGGCGCCGCGACCGTGACGAGCCGTGCCACGTCATGGCGCTCGGCGGCGATCAGCGTCGCGAGAACGCCGCCGCCGGAATATCCGATGAGCTCGAGCTCGGCGGCGCCGGCCTCGGCCTTGGCGCGATCGATGGCGGCAGCGGTCGCGGCGACGATCTCGGGGGCGAAGCGTGCTTCCGACCAATAGCGCGGCGCGCAGGGCGGCGCGGCGGCGCCGAGATATTGACAGGGACGCGCGAGGTAGAGCAGCGCCGGCGCAGGATCGGCGGCAGCAAGGCGCAACCCCACGGGGTCGGTCGGCGTCGGGTCGGTCGCGAGCCGGCCGCGGTCTATCCAGGCGCGGCCGTCGCCTTCGAGATAGACGGCGAGAATGGAGTCCCGGGCCTGACCGCGGCGCCGCCAGCCCTGGAGGCGGAAGCCGCCACCATCGAAGACCCGTTCCTCGAGACCGCCTCGGGAGGCGATCTCCGCCGCGACCCCGCGCGCCGCATCGAGGCGGCTCGTACAACCCGCTGCTCCGCAAAGCAGCACGAGACCGAAGCAAAGCGCCGCGACGGCCGCTCCGCCGGCCCTCACCGCTGCGCCAGCCGGCTCAGCAGAAAATCGGCGCCGCGGCTGTAGGCGACCGGGACCTGAAGGTAATTGAACGAGCGCTCGGTGAAGCTCGGCAGGGCGCGCTGCGACCAGCCCAACAGCTTCGCCGCGGTGATGCGCCCGTCCGCGGGATCGCGGTCGGCCTTTCCGGCAAGCCCTTCGAGGAGGACATAGGTGAAGGCGCCGTGCCCCAGAGACGGCAGCTCGGCGGCGAGCTGGTCTTTGCGCGTCGCCGCCAGGATGGCGACCCCGGCCTCGCGGCCCACTTCGCGCAGCAGCTTGCGGTCCATGGCCCCCGAGAAGGCATCGATGCTGCCGCCCGATTTGCAGGCATCGATGAGAACGAGGATGCGCTGGGCTCCGATGCGGGAGAGCGCATCGCGGAATTGCGTCGCCGAGATGCTGCTGCGCGCCAGCGCGTCGGCGCTCGCCACCGACGCGTCGTCGGGCAGGAAATACCACTCCTTGCCGATGATCTCGCCATGGCCCGCGAGGTAGAGCGCGACGACGTCGTCCGGGCGCGTCCGGCGCAGGCCGTCGAGCACGGCGAGGATATCGGCGCGCGTCGCCGCCCCGTCGAGGAGCTTGTAGGCGACAACCTTGTCGAAGACTCCGGCCGTCGCCTGGCTGAGGCGCTGGAGGATGGCGAGCGCATCGGGCGCGCCGTAATCGAGGTCGAGGTCGCGGTCGCGGTACTTGTTGATGCCGACGGTGACGATATGGAGGTTCGGCAGAACCGGCGGGCCGCCGGCGACGATGTCGAGAGTGGCCGCGATCCCGTCGATTTGGCTCTGGCTCGAGGCCGAGCCCTCGAAATGGTTCCTGCCGGCGGCGAGCGTCGCGCGGAAGACCGTGGTGCGGACGGCGACGCGGCTGCGGATGTCGTTGTCCTCGCGCAGCACCGCCTCGCGCGGAAGCAGCTTGCCGTTCTGGAAGAGCCGCACCGTGCCGATGCCGCCGCCCTCATCCTGCGCCGTGACGGTGACCTCGACCGTGCCGCCCTCGACATAGGTGCCGGGCGGCGCCGCGATCGTGCTTTGCGGCGGCAGAAGGATGCCGTCGGCGATCGCGCTCGGCGCCGCGGCGACGAAGTTCGGCCGGTCGGCCATGTGCTTCGCCAGCAGGCCGGGCTCGTAGAATTGCGGCGAGAAGTGGTCGATGGGGAGCGCCGTCTGGTTCGCGACCCAGCGCACGTCGTCGACGCCCTGCTGCGAGCCGTCGAAGCGCCCCTGCGCGTCGATCACGGCCCAGCCGCCCAAGGTCGAGATGATCTGCGCCAGATCTGCGCCGTCGCCGATATTCCAGACGCGCACGGCACCATCGGCGCCGCCGGTGAGGATTCGCCGCTGCGCGACATCGACGAGGACGTAGCGCGACGAGCCCGACGGCGCGTCGATGGCGCGGACGAGGCGGCCGCTATCGAGCTCGACGAGATTGACCTTGGCCGAGGCGTCGCTGACCGCAACGAATTTGCCGTCGCCGGAGATTTGCGCCGAGGCGGCAGCGGGCGCAGCGCGGAAGGTGCGCGCCGGTTGCTGGCCGCTGCGCTCCCAGAGATGGACGACCCCGTCGGCGGTGCTGGCGACGATGCGGTCCGACGCATCGAAGCCGACCGCGACGATGCGGCCGCCTGCCGCCGCGAAGCGCGCGAGCGGCGTGCCGCGGCTGCGGTCCCAGAGGATGACGCGGCCGTCCGCGCCGCCGCTCGCGACCATGGCGCCGTCCTTGGAAAACGCCACGGCATCGACCTCGCCCGCATGGCCGCGCCACGTCGCGGCCGCCGCGCCGGTCCGCGCGTCCCAGAGGCGAATGGTGCCGTCGGCGCCGCCGCTCGCGAGAAGCGCGCCATCCGGCGAGAAAGCGAGCACCGTCACCGCGCCTTGATGCCCCGCGAGCTGCTGGAGGAGAGTCCCCGAGGCCGCATCCCAAATCGCCGCGCCGCCGCCTTCCGAACCGGTGGCGACGAGGCGGCCATCGGCCGAGATGCGGACCGCGCGAAACCGTCCGCCCGGGCTCGCCAAGCGGGCGATTTCGAGGCCGCCGCGCAGATCCCAGAGCCGCACCGTCGCGTCATGCAGGACGATCGCGAGATAGTGCCCGTCGGGGCTGAGCGACAGCGCCTCGACCTCGCCCGCCGAATTGCGCACCGCGAGGAGCGGCTTCACCGCTTGCCGAAGCTGGTTGCGGATCGCGTCCTGGACGCGATTTGTCTGCATGCGCAGCAAGCCCTGCGCCGAGCTGGGCGCGGGCGCGGCGAGCAACGGAACGAGGAGCGACAGGAGAAGGAGGCGTGAGCGCGAAGCCATCTGCAACCTGTTCTCTCCCGCCGTCTCAGAAGGTGAAGCGCAGATTGGCGGCAATCGTCGCGTTGCGCTCGTGGGCGCGCAGCTCCTCGTCCGTGACGGCGATGCCGGCCTTCAGCGCGTCGCCAAAACGATAGCGCAGGCCGAGCCCAACGACGAGCGCCGACCGTCCGGCGCCATCCTCCGGCGCCGTCGTCTGATACTCGTAGGAGATCGGCAGGTACGGTTCGGCATCGCCGAGCGGGTAGCTGACCTCGCCCCCGACCTTCACGGCGCCGTAGCGGGTGACGAGCGAGGGAAACGGCGTGCCGGTGGGATCGGTATAGTGCTGCGCATGCTCGTAGGCGAGCGTGTAGCCGGTAAATCCGGTGAGCGACAGCGGTCCGATATCGGCGAAATAATTGCCGTTTACGGCGCCGACGAAGCGGTTCGAGGAGAAGCTGGTGTGCAGCACGGGCGACGGCCCGGTCGTGACATCGTTCGAAAGGCGCGCGTAAGTGAAGTTGCCGTCGACGGTGAAATGCTGATTGATGACGTAGGAGACATAGGGCCCGACGACGGAACCTTGGGTCAGCCGGCTGCTGCTCAGGCTTTGGAGAGTGAGGTCGGCGCGGTTGTAGCCCGCGGTGAAGCCGACGACCCAGCTGTCGCCGATGACGGCGTCGAGGCCGGCAAGCGCGGTGGTGCCGGTGCCCTGATAGGCCTTCCCGGCCGCATCGTTCCTGATATAGGAGCCGGAGGCGTCGGCCCAGCTGCCGTAGCGGGCCGGGGCCTCGCCGGCGGCGAGGCCCGACTGCGCGCCCCGCCCGGTCGTCGCGCCCGTTCCTTGACCGCGGGCAAGGTCGCGCGCGATGTCGCGCACGCGATCGCCGATCATCGTCGAGACGGCTCGGGTCTCGTCGCGCAAAATGCCGAGCGAGCTGGCCGCGACCGCCTGTTGCGTCGCAGTCACGCCGCCGAGGCCGAGAAAGCCTTCGCAATTGCCCGAGGAGCCGCCGGTCGCCAGATCGATCGAGCAGGTATAGGGCGCCGAGCCCTCCGCCGTCGAATGCACGCCGGTGAAGGTGATGACGTTGCCGCTCTGCGTCGCCGAGGCGAAGGTGTAGGTCGAAGCGATGGTGAATTGACCGCCCGTGAAGGTCACCCGGTCGAGGGTGAACGGGAGGCTGTAGCTCGCCCCGTCGGTCAGCGTGCCGACGACGTTTTCTTCGACGTTGAAGGTCAAGGTGCCATGGACCGCGGTCACGGCCGCGCGAAATTGGCTGAGAAAGCCTTGCGCTCGCGCCGCCCCGCTGGAACCGGGCAGCGTCGCGACGGCGGCAAGCGCGAGGCCGAGCAAGCCTCGCAGGAGCACGATCCGCACCCCCCGCGCCATGATCCACCCCCTGGCATCGCAGGTCGTGGATCGTCTTGAACTACGTTTGTCCGCACAACGCAAGGAGCAACATCGAGGGGCACTCTGCAACCGATTGCCCGCGCCGCGCAGCCGATTGCCGCGCCAGCGCTTCGGCGTTATAAGCATGCGCATCGGGGATGCAGGCTCCCCGTGAGACGGATCGCGTCCAAGCTCTGCTCGAACCGCCGCAGGCGCGGATGGGAGAGGGCGATGGACGGTGACTTCCTGCGAAAGATGCCGAGGAATGCCGTCGCCATGAGGCCGCGGCCGTGACGCGGCCGGCACGGCTTCTGCTGGTGACGCGCAGCGTGCGCGCCTTCGGCGACGGCTTCGTCGCGCTGCTCCTGCCGGCCTACCTCTCGGCGCTCGGCTTCGATGCCTTGCAGATCGGGCTGCTGACGACCGCGACGCTGCTCGGCTCGGCGGTGCTGACGCTCGGCGTCGGCCTTGTCGCCCACCGCCTTGATGCGCGGCGGATGCTGATCGGTTCCTCGATCCTGATGATGGCGACGGGGCTGTGTTTCGCCGAGCTTCGCCAATTCTGGCCGCTGGTCGTCGTCGGATTCATCGGCACGCTCAACCCATCCTCGGGCGATGTCAGCCTCTTTCTCCCGCTCGAGCATTCCCTCCTCGCCCATGCGGGCCCCGATGAGAAGCGAACCTCGCTCTTCGCCCGCTACAGTCTCGTCGGCTCGCTCCTCGGCGCGCTCGGCGCCCTCGCTGCCGCGCTGCCGGCGGTGATCGCGCGCGCAATTGACCTCGATCCCGCCGCCGCCATGCGCGCGATGTTCGCCGGCTACGCCCTCCTCGGCCTCCTCGCGCTCGCGCTTTACCGGCGGCTGCCCTCGGCCGAGGCCGGCCTCGGCGGCGCCAAGCAGCCGCTCGGCGCCTCGCGCCGCACCGTCCTCGTCCTCGCCGGGCTCTTCAGCATGGACTCGTTCGGCGGCGGCTTCTTCGTCCAGTCGTTGCTGGCGCTGTGGCTCTTCCAGCGGTTCGGCCTGTCGCTCGAGGCGGCGGCGAGCTTCTTCTTCTGGTCGGGGCTGCTCAGCGCCGCCTCCTTCCCCATCGCCGCTCGCATCGCCGCGCGGATCGGCCTCGTCAACACCATGGTCTTCACCCACATCCCCTCCAGCCTCTGCATCATGATCTGTCCCTTTACCGGCGATCTCTGGATCGTCCTTGCCCTCCTCCTTGTCCGCGCCGGGCTGTCGCAGATGGACGTGCCGACGCGAACCTCCTACGTCATGGCGATCGTGACGCCGCCGGAGCGAGCCGCGGCCGCGAGCATCACCGCCGTGCCGCGCAGCCTCGCCTCTTCGGCGAGCCCCGTGCTCGCCGGATGGCTGATGAGCATCGGCTCCTTCGCCCTGCCCCTCCTCATCGGCGGCGCGCTCAAGATCGCCTACGATCTGCTGCTCCTCTTCATGTTCCGCCGGGTGAAGCCGCCCGAGGAGGCGGAGAGAACGCCGCCGGCATTGACGCCGCCGCGCGCCCGCCCTTAGGGTCTCACCGCACTCGACCCGAGAAGGCTGCCGCCCCCCGCATGGACGCCATCACTGCCCTGACGACGCGTGTCTCCCCCGCCAAGCTCGGCGAACCCGGTCCCTCATCGGCTCAGCTCGAGCGCCTGATCGCGGCGGCGGCCGCCGCTCCCGACCACGGCCGGATGCGGCCCTGGCGCTTCGTCGTCATCGAAGGCGCGGCGCGGCAGCGCTTCGGCGATGTGCTGGCGAACGCGCTGCAGCGGCGCGAGCCGACGGCTCCCGCCGGCAAGATCGAGGCGGAGCGGCAAAAGGCGATGCGTGCGCCGATGATTCTCGCCATCGCAGCGGCGACGCAGGACAATCCCAAAGTGCCGGAAATCGAGCAGATCGTGGCTGTCGGGGCTGCCGCGCAGAACATCTTGGTCGCGGCGCACGCCATGGGCCTCGGCGGCTTCTGGCGGACCGGCGCCCCCGCCTACGATCCGGAGATCAAGGCGGCGCTCGGCTTCGGCCGCGATGACACGATCGTCGCGTTTCTTTATCTGGGTACGGTGGCGCTCGCTGGACCGCCGCGCGCCGTCGAGCCCGCGCCGATCGTGCGTCGCTTCGCCTGATTTGCGAGACGCCCCATGACGAACCGGATCGAGCTCCGCATCAGCGAGCGGTCGGCGTTTGCCGCAGGTCACGCTTTCGGCGACGCGGGCGCCTATGAGCGCCTCGACGGCCGGGCGCATTTCGCCGTCGATCCGCGCGCAGCGGCGCAGCGCGGCATCACCGATCTCGACAAGGCGCCGCGCGACGCCGAGGGTCTCGTCCGCTTCGCCGGCGATTTCACCATCCTGAAGCCGCAGCAGCTGGCGCGCGGCAACCGCCGGCTGCTGCTCGATTACGGCAACCGCGGCAACAAGCGCGTCCTGCAGTTCTTCAACGACGCGCCGGCCAGCAACGACCCGCGGACCCTCGCTCATGCCGGCAACGGCTTCCTCATGCGCCGCGGCTACACGATCGCCTGGATCGCCTGGCAGGGCGACCTCCTGCCGGGCGACGGCCGCATGATCCTCGATCTGCCGGTCGCCACCGAGGATGGACGGCCGATCACCGGTCTCGTCCGTACCGAATTCATCGCCGACGCGCCCGGCGTCACGACCTTTCCCCTCAGCGGCTGGGTGTCGACGCGCAGCCATCCGACTGTATCCCTCGATACGCGGCAGGCACGCTTGACGCGGCGGCGCTACCCCGAGGATCCGCGCATTCCCGTGTCGGCCGATGCGTGGCGCTTCGCCCGGATCGAGGGCGGCACCGGACTCGACGGCCAGGGCGGCGAGCGGGCGATCGTGCCCTCGGAGACGCATATCCACATTCCCGCCGGCTTCGCGCCGGGCTGGATCTACGAGCTCGTCTACACCGCCCGGGACCCGCTGGTACTGGGGCTCGGCCATGTCGCGGTGCGCGATTTCGCCAGCTTCCTCAAATATGGCGAGCGCGACGCCGCTGGGCAGACGAACCCTCTGCGCGATGCCGAGGGCGGCATCGAGAAGGCCTATGCCTGGGGCCGCTCGCAGACCGGCCGCTGCATCCGCGACTTCGTCTATCGCGGCTTCAACGCGGATGCCGGGGGCCGGCGCGTTTTCGACGGCGTGCTGCCGCACGTCGCGGGCGGCGGGCGCATGGTGCTGAACCACCGCTTCGGCAACGCCGTGCTGCCGGCCGGCCAGCAATATGAAGAGCACGACAATCCCGCCGATCGCTTCCCCTTCGCCTATGCCGTCTCCACCGATCACGTGACAGGCGAGCGCGACGCGATCCTGAAGCGGCCTGAGACCGACCCGCTCGTCATCCACACCCAGAGCGCAACGGAGTATTGGCAGCGCCGCGGCTCGCTCGTCCACACCGACACCGAAGGCCGCGATCTCGCCGAGCCCGAGGGAGTCCGCATCTACGCCTGGGCAAGCTCGCAGCATTTCGCCGATCCGGCGCTGAAGGCGCCGTCGCGCGGCATCTGCCAGAACCTCGTCAATTGCGTCGCGACCTCGATGCTCTTCCGCGCCATGCTGGACGCGATGGACCGGTGGGCGAGCACCGGCGCGCCGCCGCCGCCGAGCCGCGTCCCGCGCCGCGCCGACGGCACCCTCGTCACCATGGCCGAGTGGCGCGCGCGCTTCCCGGCCATCCCCGGCGTCGCGCTGCCGCCCCGGCCCAGCGAATTGCAAGGCCTCGATTTCGGGCCCGAATGGGACGAGAGCGGGCAGCTCGTGAAGCAGCCGCCGGACCCGGTGCCGGACGCGCATTATGCCGTGCTCGTGCCGGCGGTCGACGCGGACGGCAACGACATCGCCGGCGTGCGCGCGCCCATGGTGGCGGCGCCGCTCGGCACCTATACGGGGTGGAACCTGCGGGCCCGCGGTTTCGGCCACGGCGCCCTTCATGAATATACCGGCAGCTACATCCCCTTCGCCGAGACCGCCGAGGAGCGCGCCTATACGGGAGATCCTCGCCCGGCAATCCTCGAACGCTATCCCGATAAGGACGCCTATGTCGCGGCGATCCGCGCCGCCGCCGAGCGCCTCGTCGCGGACGGGCTGATGATTGCGGAGGATATCGAGCGCTGCGCTGCCGGGGCCGCCGATTGGGGGCGCCCGCGTCACGCCGTGACGCTCGAATGAACGGCGCTCTCAGCGGACCGTGATCTCGACGCGGCGGTTGCGCGGCTCATAGGGCCGGCTCGGCACGACGAGCGGATTGCCGGCGCCCTGGGAGGTGACGGTGATGAGGTCGGGCGGAACCCCGATCGCCTCGATCTGGCGGCGCACGGCTTCGGCCCGGCGCAGACCGAGCTCCTCGTTGTAGCGGCGGTCGCCCGAGCGGTCGGTGTGGCCGATGATGTCGACTTCGGGAGCCGGGCGCTGGCGGATGAGGTCGAGCACCTGCGGCAGCATCGCCTTCGAGGCCGGCGTCAGCTCGGTCGTATCGAGAACGAAGTAGAGGATGAGCGTCACCGGGCGCGGCGGCTGATAGGCGATGGCATCGGCCCAGCGCCGCTGGATCTCCGCTTCCGACAGCGTGACGGGCTCGGGCGCGCTGCTCTGCCGAGCCACGGCGAGCGCCGCGTTGGGACGGTCGAGGACGGCCGTCCCGCCGGCATTGCTGACCACCACCGCGCTCGGCGAGCCGTCGGGATTGGGAAGCAGCACGATCTCGTTTCCCGAGGCGCAGGCCGCGAGCAGCGCGGCAAGAGCGAGCGGGCGCAGCCGCTTCATCTACTCGTCGATCCTGACCAGGAACCGCGTCCCCCGAATGCCGATGGTGCCGACCGGCGTCGTGATCTTCTCGGATTGCGGCGCGAGCTTGGCGATCGCGCCCGAAACGAACATGAAGGTGCCGCGGGCAATGTCGGCGAGAAAGGCGAAATTCCCTTTGTCGGGGTCGAACACCACCTTGCTCAGCCGAATCCGCGAATTCGGCCCGAGGGACAGAGTTGTGTCGTCGATGAAGGTGAGGCCGAGCGCGCCATCCTTGCCGGTCTCGATCGTATCGTCCTGATGGACGGCGCCGCCGATCGCGGCGGCGCGCGCGGCCCCCGAGCCCAGAACCCGTGCCTCGCCGCGCAGCGTCTTGATGGTGCCGACGCGCAGCCCCTCCTCAGCCATCCCGAAGGGCGCAGCGAGGACCAACGCCACGGCGAAGCCGGCGAGAGGCAAAATGCTGCGATATCTCGGAAAAGGCGACATGGCGGCCGTCCACTCAACCAAAGTGGACGGCGCCGTACAAGCGAATTCACGCTCTTCCGAGGTTCGGACCTCTCCGCTCAGCCGATCGAGAAGGCGCCGAGATGCGCCGGCAGCGGTATCCCCGGCGCGAGGCGGCGATCCGCCTCGGGCTGCCCGGCGACGAGCCGGATCGGCAGCACGCCGGCCCAGATCGGCAGCGCGTAATCCGGCTCGTCATCCTTGGGATCGCCGGTCCGGATCTTCGCCGAGGCCTCGTCGAGCGCCATGTGAAGGATGGTCGTCGCCTTCACCTCCTGCGCGGTCGGCGGCCGCAGCTCGCGCCAACGGCCGGGCGCGATCCGCTCCGAGAAGGCTTCGAGCGCCGCCAGCTTCGCCGCCTCTCCTTCGACCGCCTCGGCCGTGCCGAGGGCCATGACGGCGCGGTAGTTGAGCGAATGGTGAAAGCCCGAGCGCGCGAAGACGATGCCGTCGAGCAGGCTGACGGTGAAGCAGACCGGCACGCCGCCCTTCACCTGGCGCAGCATGCGGCTCGCCGAGGAGCCGTGCCAATAAACGCGGTCGCCTTCGCGCCAATAGGCCGTCGGCGTCACATAGGGCTGCCCCTCGATGACGTAGCCGACGTGACAAACAAGGCCGGCATCGAGGATGGCGTGGATCGTCTCGCGGTCGTAATGGCCGCGCTCCGGCAGGCGCTTGACGCGGGTGCGGGCGCTGGGCGCTGCCGGTTTCGCCAGATCGGTGCTGTCGGGCATGGGCTCGCTCCGTTGTGTCCGGGACGAAGCTGGCGCGGAAACCGGTTCACTCGAAAGAGCCGGATTGCGTAAAATGGAGGAGACCAGTTTGAGGCCGCCATGGCTCGCACCGCGCGCTATCTGCTGACCGGCATCGCTCTCGACCCCGATGCCGAGCTGCCGCTGCACCGGCAGGTTTATGCGCAGCTCCGCGCAGCCATTCTCGACGGCCGCCTCGCGCCGGGGGTGCGGCTCCCGTCCTCGCGCCTCTTCGCCCATGAGCTCGGCTGCGCGCGCGGCACGGTGCTTCTCGCCTTCGACCAGCTCCATGCCGAAGGCTATCTGCGCAGCACCGGCGGCTCGGGAACCTTCGTCGCCGAGGAGGTGCCGGACCACCTCCTTTCGGTGCGGCGCCGCTCGAAGCAGCGCGCGGCGAGCGCCGACCGGCGGCCGCGCCTCTCGGTTCTCGCCGAGAAGTTGCTGGCGGCGGGCGGCCCCCGTCCGAGCGGCGGCACTCCCTTCGCGACAGGCCAGCCGGCGCTCGGCGATTTTCCGCACGACATCTGGGCCAAGCTGATGGCGGAAAGCTGGCGGAGCGCCGGCAGCGGGCGCCTCCTCGCGCTCACCGCCGCCGGCCACCCCGCCTTGCGCGAGGCGATTGCGGACTACCTTCGCGGCGCCCGCGGGCTCGATTGTCGGGCGGAGGACGTCATCGTCACCTCCGGCACGCAGCAGGCGCTCAACCTGGTGGCGCGCCTCGTCCTCGACCCCGGCGATAGGGTCTGGCTCGAAGAGCCGGGCTATCCCGCGCTGCGGGCGATCCTCACCGCCGTCGGCGCCGCGATCGAGGCCGTTCCCGTTGATCGCGAAGGCATCTCCGTCGCCGCCGGCCGCCGCATCGCGCCCCGGGCCCGCCTCGCCGTCGTCGCGCCCTCGCACCAATATCCGCTCGGCGCCGTGATGAGCCTGCCGCGGCGCCTCGAGCTCCTGCGCTGGGCGGAAGAAGCCGATGCCTGGATCATCGAGGACGATTACGACAGCGAGTTCCGCTACCGCGGGCGGCCGCTCGAGCCGCTGCGCCTGCTCGACGAGAGCGGGCGGGTCATCTATCTCGGGACCTTCTCGAAGGTGCTCTTTCCCGGTCTCCGCCTCGGCTACCTGCTGGCGCCGCCGGCCCTCGGCGCGACGCTGATCCGGGCGATACCGCTCCTCGAAGCCCCCGCCGCGAGCGTCGCTCAGGCGGCTCTCGCACGCTTCATCGCCGAGGGCCACTTCGCCGCCCATCTGCGCCGCATGCGCCATCTCTATGCCGCGCGCCAAGCGGCGCTGATTGAAGCGGCGCAACGCCATTTGGGCGACATGCTGACCCTCGCGCCCGATGAGGCCGGCATGCATCTCGTCGGCTATCCGCTCGCGGAGCGGGCGCGGGGTTTCGACGACGTGGCGCTCGCCGAGGCCGCCGCAGGCGCCGGCATCGTCCTGGCGCCGCTCTCGCGCTACTACGCCGGGCCGGCGCGGCAATCGGGGTTTCTCTTCGGCTACGCCGGAGCGACGCCCGCGGCCATGGAGGCGGCGATGCTTCGCCTCGCCGAGATCCTGAAGCGAGAGCTCCCGAAGCCGGAGGCCGCGTCCGGCGCTCCGCCGCGCGACGAGGCCGGGGAGAAGCATTGCGAAATCCGCACGACCGGAACGCGCCGATACCGTTAGGATAGCGTCGTTCTGGTGCAGGGGAATGGCGGGGGCCGGTATCCGGCGATGGCGCGCTCTGACGAAAACCCTCCGGTCGCGGCTCTGAACAGCACCGGCGCCCTGCCGCGCGGCTCCCTCGTCGCCATGATCGTCGCCTGCGCGCTCTTGATGGAAAATCTCGATGGGACGGTGATCGCGACGGCGCTGCCGCAGATCGCGGCCTCGCTGCATGAGGACCCGGTCCGCCTCAGCCTCGCCATCACCATGTACCTCCTCAGCCTTGCCATCTTCATTCCGGCGAGCGGCTGGTTCGCCGACCGCTTCGGCGCCCGCACCGTCTTCCGCCTGGCGATCGCCGTCTTTACGCTGGGCTCTATCCTCTGCGGCCTCAGCCACAGCCTTGCCGAGCTCACCGCGGCGCGCATCTTCCAAGGAGCGGGCGGCGCCATGATGGTGCCGGTCGGGCGGCTCGTCATGCTGCGCAGCGCCGCCAGGTCGGAGCTCGTCCGCGCCATGGCGTATCTGACCGTCCCGGCGATGATCGGGCCGGTGCTGGGGCCGCCGGTCGGCGGGGCGATCGTCACTTACGCCTCCTGGCGCTGGATCTTCTTCCTCAACCTGCCGATCGGCATCCTCGGTCTCATCCTCGTCACCCTCTTCATCGAGAACCACAAGGAGCCGGAGACGCCGCGGCTCGATGTCGCGGGCTTCCTGTTGAGCGGGACGGCGCTCGCCGGCCTCATGCTCGGCTTCGAGACCGTGGGGCGGCAGGGCGTGCCGCTGCCCGCCGCGCTCGCCCTCCTCGGCCTCGGCCTCTCGGCTGCGCTTCTCTATCTGCGCCATGCCGCGCGGTGTCCGACGCCGGTTCTCGATCTGCTGCTCTTCCGGGTCCCGACCTTCGCGATCGCCGTCGGCGGCGGCTTCCTTTTCCGCATCGGCATCGGGGCCCTGCCTTTGCTCCTGCCGCTGATGCTGCAGCTCGGCTTCGGCATGACCGCCTTCGCCTCGGGCCTCCTCACCTTTTCGAGCTCGCTCGGCGCCCTGGTCATGAAATTCACGGCGCAGCCGGTCATCCGCCGCCTCGGCTTCCGCCGCGCCTTGACCGGCAACGCCATCATCAGCGGGCTCTTTCTCCTCGGCTATGCGGCGCTCCGACCGTCGACGCCAGTGCCGGTCATCTTCGCTCTCCTCCTCACCGGCGGCTTCTTCCGTTCGCTGCAATTCACCGGCATCAACACGCTCGCCTTCGCCGACGTGCCGCCGAGCCGGATGAGCCGGGCGACCAGCCTCAGCAGCACGGCGCAGCAGCTTTCCTTGAGCACCGGCGTCGCGGTCGGCGCCGTGCTGCTCCACCTCACTCTCGCCTGGCGCGGAACCGCGGCGCTCACCGCCGCCGATTTCTGGCCGGCCTTCGTCGTGGTCGCGCTCGTCTCGGGCGCGGCGGCCTGGCCGCTGAGCCGCCTGCCGGCGGATGCCGGCGACGAGATCTGCGGCCGCGCCGCGATGCTGCCCGGCGGCGATCGGGAACCTATTCGACAAGCAAGGAGGACGACATGAACGCCGATGCCAAGAAGACCGCGCTGCGCATGATCCCGTACGGCATTTATGTGCTCACCGCCGACGACGGCAAAGGCAATGTTGCGGCGGCGACGGTGAATTGGGTGACGCAGACCGCCTTCGCGCCGCCTCTCCTTGTCGTCGGCGTCAAGACCGATTCGGGCGCCTACCAGACGGTCAAGGCCGCCAATGTCTTCGCTCTCAACATGCTGGGCAAGGACCAGAAGGGCCTCGCCTTCACCTTCTTCAAGCCGGCGAAGCTCGAGGACGGCAAGCTGAGCGGCCAAGCCTTCCGCAAAGGCGCGACGGGGGCCCCTCTTCTCAACGACGCGCCGGCCGCCGTCGAATGCCGGGTGAAGACGATCGTCGAGGAAGGCGACCATCACATCGTCGTCGGCGAGGTCGTCGAGGCGCATGTGACGAAGCCGCCCACGGGGCGACCGGACGCCGCGATTCTCGAAATGAAGGAGCTCGGCGACAACGTCTTCTACGGCGGCTGAGGCGGCACGCATTCGGGAGCGCAGGAGCAGCGGCATGGACGGGCGAGCGGCGGGAAAGAGAGAGCAGCAGGTCGACGCCGTCACCTTACAGCTCGTCAAGGGCGCGCTGCGCTCGGCGCAGCTCGAGATGGAGACGCTGCTCTCGCGCACCGCGATGTCGCCCTTCATCCGCGAGAAGAAGGACTTCTTCTGCGCCCTCTTCGACGAGGCGGCGCGCCTCGTCGTCGGGACCGCAATTCCGATTTTCGGCGATCTTGTAGGTCCCGTCCTGGCGCACTACCCGGCCGCCGAGATGCGGCCGGGCGATCTCTACTGGTACAATGACTGCTACGGCTCGAAGGGCGCCGTCAGCCATTCGCCGGACCAGGTCTTCATCGCGCCGGTCTTCGCCGAAGGTTTGCTCTCGGGCTTCGCGCAGAGCTGGGCGCATTTCAACGATATCGGCGGCCTGCGGCCCGGCTCGCTCTCGCCCGATGCTACCGACATCTTCCAGGAAGGCATCATCGTGCCGCCGATCCGCCTCGCCCGCGACGGGGTGATCGACACGGAGGTGATGCGCGTCTTCACGCGCAATTCGCGGTTCCCGGCCATGGTGACGGGCGACATCCGCGCCGCCACGGCCGCCGTGCGCCTCGGCGAGCGGCGCATGGGCGAGCTCTTCCAGCGCTTCGGCCGGGCGACCGTCCTCGCCGCCTTCGCGGCGGCAATCGACGAGACGCGGCGCATCGTCCGCGACTGGCTGCGCCGCACCATCCCGCCCGGCCGCTATGACTTCACCGAGCGGATCGACCGCGACGGGCACGGCAACGGTCCCTTCGCGATCCGCATGCGCCTCGAAGTGGACGAGCGCGGCGCCACGCTCGATGCGCGCGAGACCGACGACCAGGCGCCCGGCCCCATCAACTTCATCATGAGCCCCGAGGTGCCGCGCCTTGCCTTCGGCATCTACGCGCTGGCCCGCGAGCGTTCGGTCCTGCTGAACCAGGGCGCGCTCGACGCCGTCGACGCGGTGAGGGTCAGGCCCGGCAGCCTGCTGCAACCGAATTTTCCGGCGCCGCTCGGCCAGCGCGGCATCACCCTCATCCGCGTCGGCACGGCCTGCCTCGGCCTCGTCAATGTCGCAACGCAAGGCGCCGCGGTCGCCGCGCACAATGTCTACGTCATCGCCTATCTGCGCGGCCGGACCGTGGAAGGCGAGGCGTTCCTCCTCACCGACGGGATCGCCGTCGGCTATGGCGGGCGGAGCGATGCCGACGGCATCGACGCCGTCTACCTCATCGCCAACGAGAACTATCCGGCGGAATTTCTCGACCTCTCCTATCCGGTCCGGCTGCGCCGCTATGCGATCAACCCCGATTCGGGCGGGCCGGGGCGTTGGCGCGGCGGCTGCGGCGTCATCCGCGAGCTCGAGGTGCTGGCGGCCGAGGCGATGCTCTCGATCCGCATCGATTCCGTCGACAACCCGCCCTGGGGCGTCGCCGGCGGGCGGTCGGGCCGCGGCGGGTGCTGCATCCTCAATCCGGGGCGCGAGACCGAGCGCCACTTGCCGCCGCTCGGCGACGGCATCCTCCTCCACCGCGGCGACGTCCTGCGCATCGAGACGGGCGGCGGCGGCGGTTGGGGCCATCCCTTCGACCGCGAGCCCGAACGCGTCCTTGCCGATATTCGCGGCGGCTTCGTCACGGCCGAGCGGGCGCGCGCCGATTACGGCGTCGCGCTCGGCGCGGACGGATGCTCGATCGACGCGGCGGAGACGGCACGGCTGCGGCACCAGCGCGGCGACGCCAAGCTCTTCCATCGCGGCGCCTATTTCGAGGCGCTGCCGTGACGAACTTCAGATAGCTCGATCGGAGCGCGACGGGCGGATGAGCACCTCGGCCGAGATGCCGAGCTTCTCGTGCAGCCGGCGGATCATGTTGATCGACAATCCGCGACGCCGATTCAGCACGTCAGCAACGCGCGTCCGCGTTCCGAGAATACCCTCTAAATCCTTGCGTGTGAGGTTTTGCTGCTCCATTCGGAATTTGATCGCCGCGATCGGATCGGGCGGGTCGATCGGATAATGCTCGCTCTCTTAGGCATCGATCAGCGTTGCCAGGACTTCGAGCCGGTCTCCCTTCGGCGTGCCGGATTTTGCGCCTATAAACGTTCCATCTCGGCAAGGGTCGCCTCGTAGTCGGCATCGGTTCGGATCGGCTTCACTTCACTCATGCTCCACCTCCTTGACATCGATCCGGTCATAGTCCCGATGGGTTCCGAGCCACTTGATCCAGACGATGCTCTTCTCGAAGTCAACCGACACGACGAGCCGGTAACCGTTCCCTTTGATATTGAATACGATTCGGTCAGCCGAGATTATGCTCGCCGATGCGTAAAAGGCGCTTCACCTCGGCTGTACTCGACCAGCTCGCTTTGCGCACTTCGTCGAACCACGCGTCGAGCGCGCCCTTCAGGGAAGCGTAATCCTTATTCCCTTTGCGGGATTTTGGGCGCAACGCATGGCGATAGCACCGCGCTCCGCGAGCTGCCATCATCGACCGCATTCAGTGTATCGGTACGTATCCCTGCATCTCTGAATTCGCCGCGTATGTTGCTCTTCGAGTGGGGACATCAAGTCGGAAGATGAACGACAGCACCGCGCTTTCTCCGAAAGCCGCCGTCGATCCTGTGACGCTGGAGATCGTCAAGGGCGCGCTGCGGGCGGCACAGGCCGAGACCGAGGCGCTGCTCGAGCGCACCGCGATGTCGGACGTCATCCGCGAGAAGAAGGATTTCTTCACCGCCTTCTTCGATCCGGCGGGCGCCCTCGTCTCCGGGACGCCGATTCCGATCTTCGGCCATATCCTGCCGCCCATCCTCGAACGCTATCCGCCCGAGACCATGCGGCCCGGCGACATCTACTGGTACAATGACTGTTACGGCTCGGCGGGCGCCGTCTCCCACCTCAACGACCAGGTCTTCGTCGCGCCCGTCTTCGCCGAGGGCAAGCTCTCGGGCTTCGCGCATTCCTGGGCGCATTTCACCGATATCGGCGGCATGCAGCCCGGCTCGATGTCGCCGAAGGCGACCGACATCTTCCAGGAAGGCTTGATGGTGCCGCCGGTGCGGCTCTACCGCGAGGGGGTGCTGAACGACGAGCTCTTCCGCATCTTCGCGCGCAACACGCGCTTTCCCGACAAGCTGCGCGGCGACACGCGGGCGTTGACGGCGGCGGTGCGGCTGGGCGAGCGGCGGCTCTGCGAGCTCTTCGCGCGCTTCGGCCGCGCCGTCATCCTCGCCGCCTTCGAGATGCTGAACCGCCAGACCGAGGCGGCGGTGCGCTCGAAGCTCCGCGCCCTGTTTCCGCCCGGCACGCATCGCTTCGCCGACGTCATCGAAAGCGACGGGCTCGGCAACGGCCCCTTCACGATCCGCATCGCGATGGAGGTCGGCGGCAATCACATCGCCTTCGACGCGATGGAAACGGACGACGCGGCGCCCGGTCCCATCAACTGGCTCGTCAACCCGGCCGTGCCGCGGATGATCTTCGGCCTCTTCTTCCTCGGCGATGACCGCTCGCTCCTCGTCAATGAAGGCGCGATGCGCGCCATCGACGAGGTGCGGCTCCGCCCCGGCAGCCTGCTTCAGCCGCGCTTCCCGGCCCCGCTCGGCCAGCGCGGCCTCACTCTGGTGCGCGTCGTCAACATGTGCAGCGGCGTCATGAACGCGGCGACCGGCGGCAAAGCGAATGCGGGCGGCAGCTCCTATGCGATCTGGTCCTTGCGCAATGCCGACCCGGCGGCGGCGCCTTTCTTCATGAATGACGGCGTCGCCGTCGGCTTCGGCGCCCGCCCCTATGGCGACGGGCACGATGCTGTCTATTTCGTCGCGCAGGAGAACAATCCTGCCGAATATCTGGCGCAGCTCTACCCCGTCCGCCTCCTCCGCTACGCCATCCGCTGCGACAGCGGCGGGCCGGGACGCTGGCGCGGCGGCTGCGGCGTCGTCCGCGAGATCGAGTGGCTGGGCGAGGACGCGCTGCTGGCGACGCGGCTCGACGGGACGAAGGCGCCGCCCTGGGGCGTCGCTGGCGGCAAGGCGGGGCGTCCGGGCCGCATTCTCCTCAACCCCGGACGTGCGGATGAGCGCGTCCTGGCGCCGCTGGGGGACGGCGTGCGCGTCAGGAAGGGCGACATCCTTCGCATCGAGACCACGGGCGGCGGCGGCTTCGGCCACCCCTTCGACCGCGAGGCCGAGCGCGTCCGGCAAGACGTGCTGGCCGGCTTCGTCTCGCCGGCGGAGGCGCGCGGCGAATACGGCGTCGTCCTGTCCGATGACGGCAGGACGATCGACCGCGAGGCGACGCGCCGCCGGCGCGCCCGGCGCTTCCCGACGAAACTTTTCCATCGCGGCCGCTACCGCGACGCCATGAGCTGAACGGATATCGCATGGACCAGAACAGGATCGCCGACGCCGTCGCTATCGATATCGGCGGCACCTTCACCGACGTCACCCTGCTCGACCGCCGCACGGGCAGGGTGTGGAACGCGAAGACGCCGTCGACGCCGGACGATCCGTCGGACGGATTCATGGCCGGGATCGAGCAGGCGCTCGCGCTCGCCGGCCTCGCGCCGGACGCGCTCGGCTATGTCTTCCACGGCACGACCGTCGCGACCAACCTCATTCTCGAAGGCAAGGGCGCGAAGGCGGCGCTGCTGACGACGGAGGGCTTCCGCCACGTCCTCGAAATCGGCCGGCACGACATCCCGCGCAAGGCCAATATGTATTCCTGGGTGAAGCCGAAGCGCCCGGTGCCGCCCGAGCGCATCTACGAGATCGCCGGCCGCCTCGATCCCGATGGCGGCGAAGTCACCCCGCTCGACGAGGCGGCGGTGCGCGCCGCGGCGGCCGCCGTCGCCGCCGAGGGCGTCGAGGCCGTCGCCATCTGCTTCCTCCACGCCTATGCCGATCCGCGGCATGAGCGCCGCGCCCGCGAAATCCTGCAGGAGAGCCTGCCGCACATCCCCGTCTCGCTCTCCTCCGAGGTGCTGCCCGTCTTCCGCGAATACGAGCGCAGCATGGCGACGATCCTCAACGTCTATGTCATGCCCAAGGTCTCCACATATGTGGGACGGCTCGAGGGGCGCTTGGCGGAGCGCCGGATTCCGGGACGCCTCCTGCTCATGAAGTCGAATGGCGGCGTCACCGGCGCCGACACCATCCGCACGCAGCCGGTGCAGACGGCGCTCTCCGGGCCGGCGGCCGGCGTCATGGGCGCAGTCTTCGCCGGCGAGCTCGCCGGCTTCCGCAATCTCATCACCATCGATATCGGCGGCACCTCGGCCGATATCTGCCTCGTCAAGGACGGCGAGCCCGGCATGACCAATGAGGGCCGCATCGGCGACTGGCCGCTGCAGGTGCCGATGATCGACATCAACACGATCGGCGCCGGCGGCGGCTCGATCGCGCGGGTGAGCGAGGCGGGCGCGCTCACCGTCGGTCCCGACAGCGCCGGCGCCGTGCCCGGCCCCGCCTGCTACGGGCGCGGCGGGACGGAGCCGACGGCGACCGACGCCAATCTCGCGCTCGGCCGCCTGACCCCGGCGCTTCTCGACGGGCGCATGGCGCTCGACGCGGCCGCGGCCAAGCGCGCCGTGGCCGAGCGCGTCGCCCGGCCGCTGGGTCTGACGCCGGCGGAGGCGGCGCGCGGCATTCTCGCCATCCTCGACAGCAACATGGTGGGGGCGATCCGCGTCGTTTCGGTCGAACGCGGCCATGATCCGCGCGATTACGTGCTGCTGCCCTTCGGCGGGGCGGGACCGCTGCACGGCGCCTCGCTGGCGCGCCTTCTCGGCATCAAGACGATGCTGGTGCCGCCGGCGCCGGGCGTGCTGTCGGCGCTCGGCCTTCTCGTCTCGAGCCTCAAGGCCGAGTTCGCGCGCACCGCGCTGCAGCGCCCGCCGCATTACGACCTCGCCGCCATGGGCAGGATCTTCGCCGAGCTGCAGGAGCAGGCGGCGCAGTGGCTCGAGCATGAAGGCGTGCCCGAGGGCGGCTGCGCCATCCGCTGGCAGGCGAGCCTCCGCTATCTCCACCAGGGTTTCGAGCTGACCGTGCCTTGGGCCGGCGAGGCGGCGACGGCGGAGGCGGCGGAAGCGACAATCGCCGCTTTTCACCGCCTCCACGAGCGCCTCTACACCTTCAGTCAGGAGGACACGCCCGTCGAGATCGTCACCTTGCGCGTCAGCGCGACGGGGACGCTGCCGCGCCCCGCCATTCGCGAGTGGCCGAGGGGCGGCGCCGCCGCGGACGCCGTCATCGGCCGCCAGGAGGCCGATCTCGACGGCACGCTTCGAAGCTGCCCCGTCTACGACCGCGCCCGGCTCGGCGCCGGAGCGAAGCTGCGGGGGCCGGCGATCATCCGTCAGCTCGACACGACGACTCTGCTCTTCCCCGGCCAGATCGCCGAGGTCGAGCGCTACGGCAGCCTCGTCGTCGTGGAGGCGTGAGACGCCTCGGCCCGGCTCAGCAGCGCCCGCGCGATCGCCTCCCATTCCGCTTCGAGCGCGCCCGATTCCGGCGTCCTGCCGGCGCGACGGTACCAATAAGCGGCATTGTCGAGATCGCCTTCCTTGCGGTGAAGGTAGGCGTGGACCCAGGCGCCGTCCGCATCAGGCGCGGCCTGCGCGCATGCATGCGCCTTTTTCCAGTCGCCCTTGGCGTCCCACCAGAGCGCATGCAGCGCTGCGCTGGTCTCCGGCGGCGCCGCGGCGCTCGTCGTTCTCTTGAAGCCGTCAAGATCCATAAGGGGTTCGTCTCCTGTTCCGGACGGTGCCCCCACCCCCTCCCCCACCTCACGCATGTTTTGTTATTTGCATCGGCGCGTGGCGTCCTTCGCGACGCCCACTTCGTGAGCTCCTCAGGATGAGGACTGAATGGATGTGGCAGAAAGAAAAGACCTCATCCTGAGGAGCGCCTGAAAGGCGCGTCGCGAAGGAGGCACAATGGTCGGTCCCACTTGAAAACGGACTCTCAGGTCTAACCGCGGCCAATGAACGGCATCTTGGTCGCCATCACGGTGAGGAACTGGACGTTCGCATCCTCCGACCGGGTCGCCATGTAGACGATGGCGTCGGCCACGTTCTGCACGTTCATCGTCGGCTCGACCTCGATCGTGCCGTTCGCCTGCATGACCCCCTTCTTCATGCGCTCCGTCATCTCGGTCGCGGCGTTGCCGATATCGATCTGGCCGCAGGCGATGTCGTATTTGCGGCAGTCGAGCGCGGTCGATTTGGTGAGGCCGGTGATGGCGTGCTTCGTCGCCGTGTAAGCGACCGAGTTCGGTCGCGGCGCGTGAGCGGAGATCGAGCCGTTGTTGATGATGCGCCCGCCGCGCGGCTGCTGGCTCTTCATCATCTTGATCGCCTCCTGCGTGCAGAGGAAGGCGCCGGTGAGATTGGTGTCGAGCACCGCCTTCCACTGCTCGAAGGGCAGATCCTCGAGGGGCACCGCGGGCGCGCCGATGCCGGCATTGTTGAACAGCAGATCGAGACGGCCGAAGGCTTCCTTGGTCGCCGCGAACAGCGCCTTCACCGAGGCCGGATCGCCGACATTGGTCGGAACCGCGAGGCCGCGGCCGAACGCCTTCCCCTCGGCGAGGGCGGCATCGAGCGCCTCCTTGCGGCGGCCGGCAAAGACCACCGCGTAGCCGATCTTCATCAGCGCCAAGGCCGAGGCCTTGCCGATGCCGCTACCGGCACCGGTGACGATGGCGACCTTCCCCTCCGCGCTCATGGGCAACCCTCCATTGCAACGCCCGACTTTGTCTTATCGGCGGCGCCAATCCTAGCGCAGGCGTTCCCCCCGGCCTATCGCGATTCGCCGCCATGCTCGGCTGGCGCCCGGCAGCCGTGGAGAAACAGGCCGACGGTGCGGGCGGCCCAGAGGCGCAGCTCGGTCTCGGCAAGCGCCGGGCCGAAACCGAGGGCGCGGCGCTGCGGCACGGCCACGACCATGCTGAGAAACTGCTCGGCGGCAAACCGGGCATCGCTGATCGCGATCTCGCCGGCCGCGGCGGCGCGATCGAGCAGGCGTCCGATTCGTGCCACTCCCTCCTTCGTGCCGGTCTCGTACATCACCTGCGCGAGCGCCGGAAAGCGGGGCGCCTCGGCCATGACGACGCGGTGCAAGGCGATCGCCTCCGGCGACAGCGCAATGGCCAGGATCTGTTCGGCCGCATGGCGGAGCACGTCTGCGAGCGGCTCCGCGCCGTGCAGCCGCGCCTCGACCGGCGGCGTCCAGCGCGCGACGAGGTGCCGGACCACCGCCTCGAACAGCGCCGCCTTGTCCTTGAAGCGGCGATAGAAGGTGCGCTTGGAAATGCGCGAGCGCGCCGCCACCGCCTCGATGCTGGTCGCCGCGAAGCCTTGCGTCAGGAACAGCTCGGTCGCGATCTGCAGGATCCTGTCCTGCAGCAAGGCGGCCTCGAACCGGGACGGACGCCCGCTCCGCCGCCGCGCTGCAATCGTCAACCCGTCTTCACTCCCGCTCGCGCGACAGGATCGTCACCGCCGGTCGGGACGGCCGCCGCCGCATTGGCGCCCCGAACCCTATGCGGACGCGACCGGAACGACAAGTCCGGGGCGGGGAGTTCAACCGCTTCCGGCTCGGGTGGAAAGGCGCCGCGGCGCCCGCCGCCCCGCGCGACGCGGCTCGGACTCGGCTCCGCTTCCGTCGTGAAGGACAAGGCCGACCGCGGCGATGAGGTCGTCGATGCGGAACGGCTTCTTCAGCACCGCGATGCCCGACGGGAAATCGGCGATATCGGCCTCGGCATAGCCGGTGATGAGGATGATCGGAAGCTGCGGGACGAGGTCGCGCAGCCGGCGCGCGAGCTCGGCGCCGTTCATGGCCGGCATCGCATAATCGACGATGACGGCGTCGACCGCGAGACCGCGCTCGATGGCGCCCAGCACCGCGACGCCCGACTCGGCATCGACGACCTCGTAGCCCGCTTGGCGCAGCGAATCGGCGGCGAAGTCGCGCACGTCGGGGTCGTCATCGACGACCCAGACACGCCGGCCGCGCGCCGCCCCCGGCTTTCCGACCGCGGCCGCTGCCGACCTCGTTTGACCCGCATCCTCGGCAGCCGCCGCGCGCGGCAGGTAGATCGTGACGGTGGTCCCGACGCCGACCCGGCTGCTGAGGACGGCCATCCCGCCGGACTGCCGCGCGACGCCGTAAACGGTCGAGAGGCCGAGCCCGGTGCCCTTGCCGACCTCCTTCGTCGTGAAGAAGGGCTCGAAGGCCCGGGCGATGACCTCTTCGCTCATGCCGACGCCGGTATCGGCGACGGCGATGAGGACAAAGTCGCCCTCCAGTTTCTTCGGCAGGCTCGCCTCCCCTGCCGGAACGTTCGCCGTCGTGATCTTCAAGGTGCCGCCCGCGGGCATGGCGTCGCGCGCATTGAGCGCGAGGTTCAATATGGCGATCTCGACTTGGCCCGGATCGGCCAAGGCCGGCCACAGCCCCTCGGCGAGATCCTTCTTGATGCGATGGCCGGGGCCGATCGTGCGCGACAGCATCTCCTCCATTCCGGCGACCAGCGCATTGGCGTCGAAGGGGCGCGCCTGGATCTGGCGCTTGCGCGAGAAGACGAGGAGCTGCTCGGTGAGCTTGGCGCCGCGCTCGGCCGCGCGGCTGGCGCCGGCGAGCAGCCTTTTCCCGCGTGGCGTCGCCACCTCGCTCTGCAACAATTCGAGATTGCCGAGCACTGCCGCCAACAGATTGTTGAAATCGTGGGCGACCCCGCTCGTGAGCTGCCCCACCGCGTCCATTTTCTGCGCCTGCCGGAGCTCGTCCTCGGCGCGCGCGCGTTCGGCCATCTCGGCGCGAAGGCGATCGTTGGCGGCAACGAGCCGGCGCGTCTGCTCGGCGACGAGCCGTTCGAGCTGGTCGCGGCTGCGGGCAAGGGCCTCGCGCGCCTCGACGATTTCGCTGATATCGGTGCAGGTTCCGAACCAGCGCACCGTGTTCCCCTCGGCGTCGCGCTCGGGCACCGCCCGCATCTTGAACCAGCGGTAAGCCCCGTCGAACCGCCGCAGGCGATACTCGGCATCGTAGGGCGTCTGCGCCGCGACGGCGTCCATCCAGGCCTTGATCGCCGGCTTGCGGTCGTCGGGATGCAGCGCGTGGAGCCAGCCGAAGCCGTGCTGGCGCTCTTCCGGCACGCCGGTGAATTCGAGCCATTGGCGGCTCACGTAATCGTTGCGGCCGTCGCCGGTGCAGCTCCAGGCAAGCTGCGGCATCGCTTCCGTCAGCGTCCGCCATCGCTGCTCGCTCGCCCGCAGGGCGGCGTCGGATTGCTTGCGCTCGGTGATGTCGCGGAAATAGACGACGACGCCGCCCGGTCCGCGCGGGTAGATGTTCGCGCCGATCCACCGCTTCAGCACCGGCGAGAGGACCTCGAGATGCGCCGGCTCGCGGGTTTCGTTGACGCGGAGCTGCGCCAGCCAGGATTCTTCCTTCTCGAGTCCGGGAAACGCCTCCAGCATGGTCTTGCCGAGAATGTCCGCAGCCGGCTTCCCCCACATCGCCAAGGCCTGCTCATTGGCGTAGATGAAGCGCAGCTCGCCATCGAGCGCATAGAAGGCGTCGCTGATGCTCTCGAGGATGTCGCGCTGCTCGCGATGCGCGGCCTGCAACTGCTCCTCGGCGCGCTTGCGCTCGCTGATGTCGCGGAAGAACACGGCGATGCCGCCGCCGGGCCGCGGATTGATGTGCCGCGCCACCCACCTGCCGCTGATCCTCGAGACGCCTTCGAGATAGACCGGCTCGCGCGTTTCATTGACGCGGCAATGCGCCGCCCAGGTCTCGGTGCCGACGACTTGCGGAAACACCTCGGCGAAGGGCCGGCCCAGCATTTCCGAGGCGCGCTTGTTCCACAGCGCCTCGGCCCGCTGGTTGACATAGGCGACGCGGAGATCGCGATCGAGAGCGTAGAAAGCATCCGTGATGCTTTCGAGGATGTCCCGCAGCTCGCCGTGAGCGGCTCTGAGGGCGCTTTCCGCGCGCTTGCGCTGGGTCACCTCCTCGGCGACGATGTTGATGCTGGCGACGCGCCCGTCCGCATCCTTCAGCGGCAGCCAGCTTGCGACCCAGCTCCTTTTCTCGCCGGGCCGCGCCGCCGTCTCGCCGCTGAGTTCCAGATCGAGCACGGGTTCGCCGGTTTCGGCGATGCGGCGGGCGGTCGCCTCGGCCATATCGGCGAGATCCGGCACCACTTCGCGCATCGACTTGCCGAGATGCCACACGATCGGGTGCCCGCCGATGGCGGCGAAGCGCTCATTCAGCCGCAGAAATCGCGTCTCGGTATCGACGACGGCGAGGCCGACCGGCGCCGTCGCGTAGATGGCTTCGAGCTCCGCGAGGTGCCGCCGGGCGCGCACCTCGCTGTCGCGCAGGCGCTCCTCCTGCTGCTTGCGGTCGGAGACGTCGCGGAAATAGACGACGATGCCGTCCGACCAGGGATAGATGCTGCTCTCCAGATGGCGCCCGAGGCGGGCGTTGAAGTCGAGGCAGCGCGCCGCCTCGCGCTCGCTCATCACCTTGTGGCACGTGCGGAAGAACGCGCTTTCGGGAGCATGCGGGAATTCCGCCCAGATGTTCTTGCCGAGGAGATCGCGGCCTTCGGCGAAGAGGTTCTGCGCGGCGCCGTTCAGGTAGACGAAGGCCCAGTTGCGGTCGAGGACGAGCACGTTGTCCATCGTGCATTCGAGCACGGTGAGGGGATCAACCGAGCGAAGCGGATGATTGCCGGGCAGCGTGCCTGGAGAGCCTTGTTCGCCGGCGGCCATGATCGATCGACGTTATCGTCCGCAGGACCGCCAGTCCAGGCGAACGAGGAGGGAGGCTGCCCCACTTCCGGGTGATGGCGGGCGGAGGCTTCGAAAGGCGTCTTTCAACGCGGTAGCGGACGGCCGTTCAGCAAGCATTCGCCGGCCCGTGCGCCTCGCCGCGGGAACCCTCCGCGCGAGAACGTGTTGCCGAGATGACGCATTCTGCGGCGGAGATCGATGGCCTCGCGGAGCGAAGTTCGATGAGCAGGACGTCAAGCGGGCCGCCGAGCTCGCCCATCCTCGGCGGCTGCATCGCCGGCGGGCTGACGCTTTATGGCATTCTCGCCAAGCGCGCCGCGCGCCGTCGGACCGCCGCGACCCTCAGCGGGCAGAAGCCCGACCTCCACGGCCGGCGCGCCGCATGGCCGAGCGAGATTCCGCGCCTCGGCTGGTGGGACATCGCGATGCGCGTCATGAACGACATTTCGCGAACCAACGCCTCGCTGCTCGCGGCGGGCGTCGCCTTCTACGCCTTCCTCGCCATTCCTTCGGCGTTCACCGCCCTCGTCTCGCTCTATGGTCTCGTCTTCGATCCGAGCGATGTCGCCCGCCAAGTCGAAGGCATGCGCGGGGTGCTGCCCAAGGAAGCCATCGGCCTGTTTTCGGCGCAGCTCCAGAGCCTCACCTCGCGCTCCTCCTCCTCGCTCGGCATCGGCCTCGTCATCAGCCTGCTGATCGCCCTCTGGAGCGCGCGCTCGGGCACCGCGTCGATGGTGAGCGCCCTCAATACCGCCTATGAGGAGGAGGAGAAGCGCAGCATCATCCGCTTCCAGCTCATCGCTCTCGGCCTCACCGTCGGCGCCGTGGCCTTCGCCCTCGTCGCGCTGGCGCTCATCGCCGTGCTGCCGGCCATCATCGGTCTGCTTCCGCTCGGCGATTTCGGCAAGACGCTGGCCGCAGTGCTGCGCTGGCCCATTCTCATCGCCCTCGTGATGATCGGGCTGGCCGTGACCTACCGCTTCGCCCCGTCGCGCCGCGAGCCGAAATGGCGCTGGGTGAGCTGGGGCGCCGTCATCGCCACCGTTCTCTGGATCATCGCCTCGGGGCTGTTCTCGGTCTATGTCGGGCAGTTCGCCTCCTACGACAAGACCTACGGCTCGCTCGGCGCGGTGGTCGTGCTGTTGATTTGGCTCTATCTCAGCGCCTTCGTCGTGCTGGTCGGCGCCGAGCTCAACGCCGAGATCGAGCACCAGACGGCGCGCGACAGCACCGAGGGTCGGCCGAAGCCGATGGGACAGCGGGGCGCCAGAATGGCGGACACGCTCGGGCGCGCGCGGGGGGCGTGACGGCGTCGCCGCCGGCGCCCAGGGCGGCGCCGCAGACGCTGCGGAGATGAAATCGTCGCCGCCGAGGCGCAGCGGGGATCGCTGGGTCGCGTGCGCTGTTACCCGATTGTCCAATCGAGAAGGAGGCAATGATGGCACGATCCCTGTTGCCGCGCGTCTTCGGCGGATCCGCGCTCGACCGCGGCGTCGAGCATCCGTTCCTCGCCATGTACCGGGAAATGAACCGGCTGTTCGACGAGGCGCTGCGCGGCTTCGGCCCGTTCGGCGCGGGAGAGATGTCGCGCGCCGCGATGGCGCCGCGCATGGACATCAAGGAGAACGACAAGGAAATCTGCATCATCGCCGAGATGCCCGGCGTCGCCGAGAAGGACGTCGAGGTCACGCTCTCGGGCGACGTCTTGACGATCCGCGGCGAGCGAAAGGAGGAGAAGAAGGACGAGCGCGAGAACTACCATCTAATGGAGCGCTCCTATGGCGCCTTCTCGCGCTCGATCGAGCTGCCCTACGCGGTGAAGCCCGAGAGTGTCCGCGCCTCCTTCGAGGACGGGGTCCTCACCCTCACCCTGCCCAAGGACGCGGCGCAGCAGCGGACGCAGAAAATCGCGATCCAGGGCGCCGGCGGCGGCCGCCGCATCGACCGCGCCGCCGCGGGCGACAAACCCGCTGCCGGTGCGGGCGAAACCGGCGAGGCGCAACCCTCGGGCGGCGCCTCGAGCTGACACCTCATGCCTGGTGGAGCGCCGCTCCGCCAGGCCCCTCAATGATAGCCGAGCTCGGCGCGCACCTTGCCGCGGAAGACCCAGTAGGACCAGCCGGTATACATCAGGATGATCGGCAGCAGGAAAAGCGTGCCGACGAGAAGGAAGGCCTGGGTGCTTGGCGAGGAGGCGGCCTCCCAGAGCGTGAAGCGGTAGGGCACGATCATCGGCCAGAGGCTGATGGCGATGCCGATATAGGCGAGGAGAAAGAGACACATCCCGCCGATGAAGGGCGCCACCTCCGAGCGGTTGTTGAGCGAGCGCCACTCCCAATAGGCGAGCAGCAGCGTCAGGATCGGGACGGGCGAGAGGAAGGCGATATTCGGCCAGGTGAACCAGCGCCGGGCGATCTCGGCGCGCATGAGCGGCGTCCAGACGCTGACGACAGCGATGGCGACGATGACGCCGATGAAGCACCAGCGCCCGTGCCGGCGCGCCCAGTCCTGCAGCGCGCCTTGCGTCTTCAGGACGAGCCAGCCGGCGCCCAAGAGGCCGTAGCCGAAGAGCAGCGCGACGCCCGTGAAGATCGAAAAGGGCGTGAAGCAGTCGAGGGAGCCGCCGCTGAACTGCCGGCCATCGACCTCAAAGCCCTGGATGAACGCGCCGAGCACGATGCCCTGCGCGAAGGTCGCGATCGCCGAGCCATAGCAGAAGGCATGGTCCCAGAAGGTCATGTGGGCGACGTCGCGGTAGCGGAATTCGAAGGCAACGCCGCGGAAGACGAGGGCCAGCAGCATGACGAGGATCGGGAAATAGACGGCCGGAATGATGATGGCGAAGGCGAGCGGAAAGGCTGCGAAGAGGCCGACCCCGCCCAGCACGAGCCAGGTCTCGTTGCCGTCCCAGATTGGCGCGATCGAGTTCATGACGAGGTTGCGCGCCTCGAGCCCCGGCGCGAAGCCGTAAAGGATCCCGACGCCGAGATCGAAGCCGTCGAACAAGACGTAGTAGAAGACGCCGAAGCCGAGGATGAGCATCCAGATCGGCACGAAATCGATGACCGTCTGCGTCATGAGGCCCTCCCTGACTCGACCTCCGGCTCGGCCTCCGACGGCAGGGCGCGGACCGGGCGGTCGGGGCGCCCGCTCTCGATCGGCGCCTCGCCCTCGCCCGTCTCGGCCGGCCCTTGCCGGACGAGACGCGCCATGAAGAAGAGGCCGGCCGAGAACATGACGAGATAGACGACGCCGTAGCCGATGAACGAGGCGAGCACGTCGGCGCCGGTGAGCGAGGGCGACACCGAAGCCGCCGTGCGCATGAGCCCGTAGACCGTCCAGGGCTGCCGTCCGACCTCGGTCGTCACCCATCCCGCCAGCACGGCGATGAAGCCGAGGGGCGAGGCTAGCTCGCAGCAGCGCAGGAACCAGCCCGCGGCGAAGAGGCGGTCGTGCAGGCGCAGCCACCAGCTCGCCGCGATCAGGGCCAGCATCAGCAAGCCGATTCCGACCATGACGCGGAAGGCGAAGAAGGGAATGGCGACCGGCGGCCATTGATCGGCAGGCCAGTCCTTCAAGCCGCGCACGGTGCCGTTCGGATCGTGGGTCAGGACGAGGCTGCCGAGAACGGGAATCTCCAAGACGTCGCGATTGGTCGCCCGCGCCTCGTCCGGAATGGCGAAGAGGATGAGGGGAACGCGGCTTCCCGTCTGCCAATGCGCCTCGATCGCGGCGAGCTTCGCCGGCTGGTATTCGAGGGTGTTGAGGCCGTGCAGGTCACCGAGAAGGATTTGCCCCGGCACCAGGATCGTCAGCAGCCACAGCGTCATCGACACCATGAGCCGCCCTTCTTCGAGGAAGCGGCGGCGGCGCAGGTAATAGGCGGCGACGCCCAGCACCACGAAGCCGGTCGTCACGTAGAAGGCGACGACCGTATGGGCGAGTCGGTAGGGAAAGGAGGGGTTGAAGACGATCTGCGTCCAGTCCTTAGGGAAGAACCGGCCGTCTAGGATCTCGTAGCCGACGGGAGTCTGCATCCAGCTGTTGGTGGCGAGGATCCAGAAGGAGGAGAGGAGCGTCCCCGCCGCCACCATCAGCGCTGCGATGAAATGCGCCCAGCGCGGCACCAGCTTGCGCCCGAAGAGGAGGACGCCGAGGAAGGCCGATTCGAGGAAGAAGGCGGTGAGGCCTTCATAGGCGAGAAGCGGCGAGATGACGTTCGCTGTCGCGTCGGAGAAGCGGCTCCAATTGGTGCCGAACTGGAAGGGCATGACGATGCCCGAGACGACGCCCATCCCGAAGGAGACGGCGAAGATCCGGATCCAGAAGCTGGAGAGGCGGAAATAGATTTCGCGGCCGGTGACGAGGCTCAGCCCTTCGAGAACGGCGATGTAGGACGCGCTGCCGACGGTGAAGGCCGGGAGCAGAATGTGCCAGGCGATCACCCAGACGAATTGCAGGCGCGACAGCAGGACGGGGTCGAGGCTCATCGCGTTCCGGCTTCCCTACGAGCGCGGCCGAGGCCGTGCCGGCGCCACGGGTCTGCGCGCCGGCACGACGAAGGAGAGAATTAGGCCGCCGAGCCTCGACGGCAACCGAACGCGCCGAGCGGCGGCTTGCCGCAGCCGCCACCCCCACCCTGCCCTCCCCCGCTCGCGGGGGAGGGTTATGGAGGGGGGAGGGTTAGGGAGGGGGGGAGCCGCGCGCTTGGGCGAGCGCTAGGGCAGGACGCCCTTCCCGCGCAGCGCCGCATCGACCCAGCTGCGGTCGTAGCGCCCGGCGCGGATGTCTTGCAGCGCCTTCGCCTCGCGCTCGGCCTGCCGCCGCGCCGCCGCGAGAATCTCGGGCGCCGCCGCCGGCGTCAGGGCGACGACGCCGTCCTCGTCGCCGACGACGATATCGCCGGGATTGACGATGAGGCCGCCGACGGCGACCGGAACGTGGATCTCGCCGGGACCATCCTTGTAGGGTCCCTTATGCGTCTCGCCGCGGGCGTAGCACGGGAAGTCCGAGGCCGTGAAGGCGGCGACGTCGCGGATGGCGCCGTCGATGACGAAGCCGACGACGCCGCGCGTTTCGGCATAGGCCTTCATCAGCTCGCCGACCAGGGCGTGTCCGACCTCGCCGCCGCCATCGACGACGAGGACGTCGCCCGGCTGCGCCAGGTCGAGCGCCTTGTGGATCATGAGGTTGTCGCCGGGCCGCGTCTTCACGGTGAGGGCGACGCCGACGAGCTTGCCGGCGCGATTGTAGCGGCGAAGCCCGACCGTCCCCGAGGACCGGCTCATATTGTCGCTGAGATGCGGTGTCACCACCTCGCGGAGCTGGGCCAGCAGCTCCGCGGCCGGCCGCGGCGGCGCCGGATGAATGCGAAACCCGAAGGTCATGCCGTCCTCGCTGTCGAGAAGGAAACGCGAAGGATGACCTTAGCGGGTCGCCCGCGCTTTCGCATCACCGACGCCGCGGCCCGTGGCCGCTCTCTTCCGAGAGGACCCGGCTCAAGCCTTTGCCGCGGCGCGCGAGCCTCCGGCAAGAGCGAGGGGTGGCGGCTCGGCCGGCGCCTTCGGGGTGAGGCGAACGGGCTCGTTCGCGCCGGCGCCGGACGCCGCATCGCGGCCGCCATCGGGTTTGCCGCCGTCGCGGCGCCGGCAATGTCCTTCGAGCGTCGCGCCGGCCTCGATCGACAGCACGTCGTGATGCACATCCCCCTGCACCTTGGCGCTGGCGGCGAGCACGACTTCGCGCGCACGGATGCAGCCGGCGACGGTGCCGTGCACCTTGACCTGCTCGGCCGAAATCTCGCCGCGGATCGTCGCTTCCTTGCCGACGGTGAGCGACTGGACATGGATGTCGCCCTGGACGGTCCCGTCGACATGGAGCGCGCCGCCGCTCTTGAAATCGCCATGAATCACCATTCCGGCGCCGATGATCGACGGCACGTTCGCCTGGCCGCCTTCGGATGTCGGGGATCGCTTATGACCTTTTCCGAACATGAGACATTGCCTCCAGGAAGTTGACGGGGTCGCGCGGCTCGCCGTCGACCAGGACCTCGTAATGAAGATGCGGCCCGGACGCTCGGCCGGTGCTGCCGAGCAGGCCGATCTTCTGGTGCGCGGCGATCGCCTGGCCGCGGGTCACGAGGATACGGTCGAGATGCGCATAGCGCGTGTGGATGCCGAGGCCGTGATCGATCTCGATCATCAGCCCGTAATCGCGGCGCCGCCCGGCGAAGACGACCCGCCCCGTCGCCGTCGCCGCCACCGGCGTATGCAGCGACGCCTGCATGTCGAGCCCCTCATGCATCGCCCGGAGGCCGTTGAAGGGATCTATGCGCGGCCCGAACGGGCTGGTGATCGCGAAATCCGGGAGCGGCGCCGAAAGCGGCATGGCGCGCAGCAGCGGCACGAGCTCGTCGAGCCGGGCGATGCCCGAACCGACGGCCTCGTCGCCGCGGGCTGGCGTCTCGGCGGCCGCATGCTTGCGCCACGGCACGAAGGGGCCGCCGCGCCCCTCGCCGGCGCCCTCGCTGCGCAGGCGCGTGGGGCTGAGGCCGGCCGCGGCGATGATGCGTTCCACCTCGTCGATCGAGCGGCGCGTCTCTTGCGTGAGGCGGCTCAAAGCCGCCTCATGCTGCGCCGCCGCCAGCCGCATCCGTCGCTCCGTGTCGGCGAGGCGGAGGGCGAGGCTGTCGCGCTCGCGAAGCGCCGCGTGCTGCGCCGCCTCGGCTTCGCCGAGCTGCCGCTGGGCCTCGCGGAGGGCCCGTTCTAAGTTCGCGACGCGGTCCGGCGATACCGCCGCGACGGGTGGCGCTGCCTGCTCGCCCGGTGCCGGCGCGGCGGGCGCCGCCGACGGCGCAGATTCGGCCGGGACATCGTCGGGAAGGATCAGCGGCGCGTCCGCCGCCGCCTCGAGGAGCGGGCGCACCGGGCCCGAGCGAGCCGGCAGGTACTGGGCGAGATAGGTTCCCGTGGTCGCCATCGTCGATAGCGCGGCGATGGCGCCGCCGCAAAGGACGAGGAGCTGAGCGCGGAAGGAGACGCGGATGGTGCGGGCGCCTTCGGCCTCGCAAAGGATGAGCTGCCGGTCCGGAAGCCAGCGGCGAGGCCGTCTGCCGAAGGCTGACCCCAAGAAGAGCCATCCGCTGCGGCGGCGTGCGTGGGCCGACGGAATGCTTGGTCCGGGCAAGAAATGCTCCCCGCACTCGGGTCGTGACGACAGGGTTGGGGGAGCTTAGGGCGAGACAGTTAACAAACTCGGCAATGGCAGAAAGGTCGGCGGCAATAAACCGCCGGTGTCGTCTTGCCGAGGATGATTGCGCCCTGTTGGCGCATGCGCTGAACCACGCCCTCATCGGCGAGCGGAACGTGGTCGCGGTACAAGCTCGAGCCGAAGGTCGTGCGGATGCCGGCCGTCTTGTTCAGGTCCTTGATCGCGGCTGGAAGGCCGTGCAGCAAGCCGAGCTGATCGCCGCGCATGACGGCGCGCTCGGCGGCCCGGACCTCGAGGCGGGCGCGCTCGTAGGATTTCGTCACGATCGCGTTGACCGCAGGGTTTATGGCCTCGACCCGCTCGATGCAGGAATCGAGGAGCTCCACCGGCGAGAGCTGGCGGGCGCCGATGAGGCGGCGCGCTTCCGTCGCGCTGAGATCGCAAGGCTGGCTCGTGGGCGTGTCAGCGCGCCTCAGAGCGGACCGCCGGGCGCTTCGCAAACGACGTTGAGGAGCGCCTGGCGGCGCTCCTGCGTCACGGCCGCGAGCGCTCGCGTCAGGGCCGCCGGCAGCTCGGCCGGGTCCTCGACCCGCTCGCCATAACCGCCGGCGGCGGCGCAGACCTGCTCGAAGGCGGGGAGCTCGTCGAGGCGGATGAAGGGCGGCCGGTTGCTGCGCGCCGTTCCGCCGTCGGGATACATGGTCAGCGTCGCGCGGCGGACGGCGTTCCACATGGCGTTGTTGAAGACGACGACGAGGATCGGCAGGTCGTGCAGCCGCGCCGCGTGATGTCCGGCGACGGGATTGGCGAAGAGGTAGGCGCCGTCGCCCAACGTCGCGATGACGAGGCGGTCGGGCGCCGCCAATTTGGCGCCGAGCGCGGCGCCGAAGCCCCAGCCGAGCCCGGAGGCCGCGCTCGAGCCGAAATAGGTGCCGGGCCGCGTGAAGGCGCAGTGCTGCGGCATCAGCGTATATTCGTTGACGACGATCGCGTCTTCGCTCTTCGCCTCGCCGACGCAATGGCTGACCCAGGCGGGGTGAATCGGCCGTGCCCCGCGCACCCGTTGGAGCAGGCTTTGCCACTCGTTGCGCTGCGCCGCGCGGCGGCTGGCGATGCGCGCGCGGCGCGCCGCGATGCGCGCCGGATCGGCACGCTCGGCGAGGAGGCCGGCGAGCTCGTCCAGCGCGCTCCCCGCCGCCGCGGTGATGGCGAGGTCGCAGCGGAAGCCGCGGATGGGGTATCTCTGAAAGAGCGGGTCGAGGCCGAGATGAATGACCTTCGCCGCCTCGCGCGGCGAGACTCGGCTCGGAATCCACGGTACGTCCGATTCGAGCGCGAGGATGGCATCGGCTTCGGCGACGAGCGCGTTGGGATCGAAGCCGAGCTGCATCGGATGGTCGGACGGAATCGAAAGGTGGCGCGGCGAGAGCTGTGCGACCGGTAAGGCGAAGCGCTCGGCGATGGCGGCGAGCAGAGGCACGGCGGCGGGATCGCGGCCGACGCTCGTCGTGACGATGAGCGGATTCTCGGCGCCCGCCAGGATGTCCGCCGCCTCGGCGAGCGCGGCGCGGTCGGCGCAGGGCGCCGTCGCCGCGATCCGGCGCGAGGGGTCGTCATAGCGCAGCTCGCCCATCGGCGCCGCCAGCACTTCGCGCGGCAGGGTCAGATAGACGGGGCCCTGCGGCTCGCTGCGGGCGAGGCCGAGCGCGCGGTCGATCACGGTTTCGAGCTGCTCGGCATTGCGCAGCTCGTAATCCCATTTGACGAGCTCGCGCACCATCGCCGCCTGGTCGTACATCTCCTGGCCCCAGTGGATGTAGGCGTCGCGTGCGCCGACGAGGCCCTCCTCCGTCAGCGGCGTGCGGCCCGCGGTGAAGAGAATGGGGACGTTCTCGCGCGCCGCGTTGACCGCGCCGCACAGAGCATTGGCCGTGCCGACGCTGACATGGACCATCACCGCCGACGTGCGGCCCGAGACCATCGCGTAACCATGCGCCATCGACATCGCCAGGTTCTCGTGGACCGCCAGCATCGGCTTCGGCGCCGGGGTGCCGTTCGCCTCCGCCTTCGCCAAGGCTTCGACGATCGGAGCGAAATCGGTGCCGGCATTGGCGAAGAGATAGTCAACGCCGCGCGCGGCCAGCAGCCTCAGATAGGCTTCGGCGACGCTCTCCACCCGAACCGATTTCCGTCCCATCTTGCGGCTCCTTGGCGATGCTGCTCTGCAGATTGCCTCATCGGCGGCCAGCGCGCGAGGCTCGACCCCTCTCAGTCGGGCAGCGCCACCGCCTCGTCGAGATTGATCTCCACCCCTATCTCGCTGCCGGGCGGCGCGCGCTCGATGACAGCGCCGCCCGGAACGCGGAGCTGGAGCACGCCCAACGCCCCAGCCTCGACCCGCGTCAGCGTGTGCGTCCCCTGATAGACATGCGTGACGACCCGGCAGGCGATCCGGTTACGCCCGCCAGCCGCCTCCGCGGCGACGGCGAGATGCTCCGGACGGACGAAGAGATGCACCTGCTGACCGTCGCCGAGGGCGAGGTCGTCGCGTCGCGCCGCGGTCAATTCGATCCCCGCCAGCGAAAAGACGATCTCGCCGCCGCTGAGCCGGCAGCGCGCCGGTGGCAGGCGGTTGATCTCGCCGATGAAGGAGGCGACGAAGCTGTTGGCGGGATGGCGGTAGAGCTCGATGGGCGCGGCGATCTGCTGAATCTCGCCGCGGCTCATGACGACGATGCGGTCGGAGAGGCTGAGCGCCTCGCCCTGATCATGGGTGACGAAGAGCGTAGTGAGGCGCGTCCGCTCGTGCAGCTCCTTGAGCTCGACCTGCATCTGCGCGCGGAGGTTCTTGTCGAGGGCGGAGAGCGGCTCGTCGAGAAGCAGCACCTTCGGGCGGAGGACGATGGCGCGCGCCAGAGCGACGCGCTGCTGCTGCCCGCCCGAAAGCTGGCGGACGCGCCGCCGTTCGAGGCCTCCGAGCTTCACCATCTCGAGGGCGCGCATGACCTCGGCCGCGATCTTCGCCTTCGGCAGCTTGCGCATGCGCAGGCCGAAGGCGACGTTCTCGAAGACGTCCATATGCGGAAAGAGCGCGTAGCTCTGAAAGACCATGCCGGTGTCGCGCAGATAAGGCGGCACCTCGGTCACGTCGCGGCCGTCGATGAGGATCCGGCCGGCGCTCGGCTCCTCGAATCCGGCGATCATGTTGAGGAGCGTCGTCTTGCCGCAGCCGCTCGGTCCCAGCAGCGTCAGGACCTCGCCGCGGCGGATGGCGAGGCTGAGCTCGCGCACCGCCGTGACCGGCCCGAAGCTCTTGCCGACGCCGACGAGCTCGACCGCGGTTTCGGCAGCGAAGGGCGGCGTGCCGGCCGCCGCTCCCTGCCCCATTGCCTCGTCCTCAGTGCGCATCGATCGACAGAATGCGGCGAAGGCCGAGATAGCGGTTCGCGACGAAGATGAGCGCCGTCGTGCCGAGGATGAGGAGCGCCGCAATGGCGGCAATCGTCGGATCCGTATATTCGCGGATGTAGGTGTACATGGCGACGGGCAGGGTCTGCGTCCGCTCCGCCGTGACGTAGAGCGAGGCGGTGAATTCCGTCAGCGAGAGGATGGCGGCGACAAGCCAGCCGCCCGCCATGCCGGGCAGCAGCAGCGGCAAGGTGACGCGGCTCAGGACCCGCCAGGGCGACGCTCCGAGATTGGCCGCGGCCCGTTCGAGATGGGGATCGAGGTTGCGGAGGCTCACATAGACGCTGCGGATGACGAAAGGCAGAACCAGCATGACATGGGCGAGGATGACGAGGAGGTAGCTCCGCCCGATGCCGAGGCCGGCTCCGAGCAGGAGGAAGCCGAAGCCGGTCGTGAAATGCGGGACGATGAGCGGCGAGGACAGAACCGCTTCGAGCGCCGCGCGCCCCGGAAACACGTAGCGGTCGATGAGATAGGCGAAGGCCGAGCCGACCGCGAGCGCGCATGTGGAGGCGAAGGCGGTGACGATGAGGCCGTTGGCGAAGGCGGCCTGGAAGTCGGGGTAGGAGACCGCCCGCGCATACCATTTGAGGGAGAGGCCCGAAGGCGGGAATTCGAGGAGCTCCGACGGGCTGAGCGACGTCATGAGGACGACGAGCGCGGGGATCGTCATATAGGCGAGGATGAGGGCGACGGCGGCCCAGAAGAGCCCGCTGCCGAGCCGCGCTGCGAGGCGCGGGCTCAATGGAGCGCCACCCGCCGTTCGAGCCGCCGGATCGCCGGACGGATGAGGCCGAGGGATCCCATGGCGACGAGGAGGGCCAGCAGGCTGAGAACGGCGGCGAAGGGGAAGTTGAAGGTCGACAGCCCTTGCAGATAGACGAGGTTCGAGATCATCAGCACCTTGCCGCCGCCGATGAGCTGCGGCGTCGAGAAGGCGCTCATCGTCCAGGCGAAGATGACGATGGTGCCGGAGATGACGCCCGGCATGGTCAGCGGCAGCGTCACCCGCCAGAACACCATGAGCGGCGGCGCCCCGAGATTGGCCGCCGCGCGCTCGCAGTTGCGGTCGACATGGCTGATCGCGGTCGCCAGCAGGATGATCATGACCGGCATCGAGAACTGGACGAGCGCGACCGTCACTCCGAAGCGGGTATAGAGCAGCGACAGCGGCGCCGTGATGAGGCCCGCATCCTTGAGGAGGCTGTTGACGAAGCCGTTCGAGCCAAGCACCAGGATCCAGGCATAGGTCCGCACGATCTCGCCGGTGAAGAGCGGCGTGATCGCGAGGATGATGAGAAGGGTGCGGACCCAATCGCGGCGCGCGCGGACGAGGGCATAGGCCACGGGATAGCTGAGAAGCAGCGTGAAGAGTGCGGTGAGAACGCTGATGGTGACGGTGTCGAGCAGCACCGAGAGATAGATCGGGCGGCCGATGCGCAGGAAGTTCTCGAGAGTGAAGCCGCCGACATCGAGCGAGCCCGGGATGAAGGTGCGGAAGCTGTATTGCAGCACGTCGCCGAGGGCGGCGAGGAAGAGCCCCGCGGCGAGCAGCGAGGGCAGCAGGAAGGCGAGGAAGAACGGACGCCGCCGCGGCACTCTGTGCTTCAAGATCGCGCCTCTGCCCGCCTCGTCCCGCGCCCTCGCGTCGCCGCGGTCAATGCATCATGTTCTCGGTGAACCAGTCCTTCCAGACCGGCAGGAGCTTCGCCCGCGTCTCGTCATCGACGACGATCGCCTCCGACTTCCACTGCTCGGGCGTCGTGAAGACGCCGGGCAGCTTCGCCAGCGCCGGGTCGATCTTCGCATGCATGTTCATCGGCCCGCAGCGGTAGAGATCGCAGAGCTTCGCCTGAACCGCCGCGTCGAGCGCGACGTTGATGAATTCGTGCGCGGCGGCGCTGTGCTTGGTTCCCTGCGTGATGCCGATGGCGTCGATGCCGACGACGGCGCCTTCCTTGGGAATGGCGATGGTGATCGGGATCCCCTGCGAGATCTGGTGGAAACCGTTGATCGAAAGCAGGACCTGGACCGGCGTCTCGCCGCTCTTCATCAGGTCCTGGCTCGTCGCATCGGACTGGTAGAAGGTCTTGATGTTGGGCTTCAGCTTTTCAAGGAGCGGGATGCCGACCTTCCAATTGGCGGCGCTGCCGCCGGACAGGATCGCCGAGACGATGATGATATGGCTCGGATCGAAATCCGGTAGGCCGAGCTTGCCTTTGACCTCGGGCGCCCACAGATCGCGCCAGGAGGTGATCTTGTAGCCCTTCGGCATCAAATCGGTGCGGAAGGCGGGCGTATAGACGTAGGAATAGAGTCCGATCGTGTAGGGGCTGCGGATCGCGACTGGGAACAGGTCCTTGGCGTTCGGGATCTTGCTCATGTCGAGCTTCTCGAACAAGCCGTCCGAGAAATAGAGGTAGCCGACATGGCTCGTCGTGATCGTGACATCGGACTCGGGATGGCCCTTATTGATCTTCGCCTTGGTCAGGCGGTCGATCGTGCCGCCGGTGATGAACTCGACCGGCATCCCGGTGCGTTTCGTGAATTCCTTGGCGATCGCCTCGTTGGCGCCGTCGCGCCAATTGCCGCCCCAGATATCGACGACCAGCTTGTCCTGGGCGCGGGCCGGAACGGCCGCTACGGCCAGCAGCGCGGCCGCGGCAAACGCCGTCAATCGCCATCTCGTCATTGCCTTCCTCCCTCTCTCGGTGCCGGACTCGCGGATCGCGCAAGCCTCCATCCGAAACGGCAGCCCGGGCCGAACAATCGTCCGAAATCGGTTGCGGCCCGTCGCTTCCCCTCGCATCCTCCGCCCGCGGGCGACGCCGCGTAGCGCGGGATGTCCTAACTTTAGGACGACGATATAAGCGGATGATCACAGCGTCAACGAGCAGCACGCCCGGCGCGGGCGGCACGCCGGATCGGCAGGGGAGCTTGGACGGCACGGAAGAGGAGGAACCGGCGCGGGCGCGGCCCTGGTACGAGCTGGTGTCGGGACGCCGCTCGATCCGGCGCTACGGTCCGGCTCCCGTTCCGGCGGCGGTGCTGCGCCGCATCCTGACGGCGGCCTGCTGGGCGCCCTCCGCGCATAACCGGCAGCCCTGGCGCTTCGCGGTGCTCACCGCCTTTGCCGAGAAGGACCGCCTGTCGCGAGCCATGGGCGAGAGGCTGCGCGCCGACCGCCTCGCGGACGGCGATCCGCGCGAGGCCGTCGAGCGTGACGTGGCGCGCTCCTACGCCCGCATCACCGAGGCGCCCTGCGTCATCATCATCGCCCTCGATATGGCGGATATGGACCGCTACCCCGACAAGCGCCAGCGCGCCGAGCACATGATGGCGGTGCAGAGCACGGCGATGGCGACGCAGAACCTGCTGCTCGCCGCCCATGCGGAGGGCCTCGGCGCCTGCTGGATGTGCGCCCCGCTCTTCTGCCCGCAGACGGTCGCGGAGGCGCTCGACCTGCCGAAAGGGTGGCAGCCGCAGGCGCTCGTCACGCTCGGCGCGCCCGCGGAGCCGGGCAAGCCGCCGAGCCGCCGCGCCCTCGAAAACGTCTTGTGGAGACCGGATCGCGGGTGAGCGCTCAGATCTTCATGTCGAATTCGAAGGCGATGCAGTCGCCGCGGTAGATGATGTCGGCGACGTAGAGCGCGACGCCCTCGCGGTCGATGACGACGCAATGCGCTTCCGCCGTCGGCGCGTTGAGCGGCAGTTTGAGGAGCCGCGCCGTCTCGGGATCGGCGCTGCCGATGACCAGCGTCTGATGCGCCGAGGCGATCGCCACGTCCTTCATCGCGGCGACGATCGGCAGGGCCGGATGCTTGCGGAAGGCCGCCGGGTCGCGGTCGTAGATCGCCTTGGCGAGATGGCAGCCGACGACGGAATAGGCGCGATTGCCGCGCGATTGCACGCTGCGGAGATAGACGTAGTCCGCCGCCGGCCGCCCCTCCCCCGGCCGCAGGCGCGGCGGCCGCGGCGGCGCGCCGACCGGCAGGAATTTCGGGACATTGTCCTTGATCGTGCCGACGAGCGAGGCCCAGCTCGTATCGAGCTTGAGCCAGCGCCGGTCTTCGAGCGTCTGCGCGACGAAGGTGCCCTTGCCCTGCTGGCGCGAGACGAGCTGCTCCTTCTCGAGGAGCTCGACCGCCTGCCGGATCGTGACCCGCGCGACCCCGAACTCCTCCTGCAGCTCCTCGATCGTCGAGATCTTGTCGCCCGGCGCCCACTGCCCTTCCTCGATGCGCCGGCGCAGCATCGTCGCGACCTGGATGTAGAGCGGAATCTGGCTCAAGCGGAAGGTCTTCGCCAATTTCGTCATGCCTGCCCGTTCCCTGCTTCTGCCGCCTATTCGTCTCCGGCGACGACGCCGCTGATAAGGTTGAGCTGGTGGAGGAGGTCGTGATCGATCTCCTCTGCCGCGGCCGCGGCGCTCATCGCTGCCGTCAAGGCCGCGAGCGCCGCCTCGCTGTCGCGGCGCAATTGCTCGGCCTCGGCCACCTCGACCGCGCGGAAGCGGATGCGATCGCCGGGACGGCGCCGGCCGACGACCGGGAGATCCGCCGAGACGACCGTCGCGATCTTCGGATAGCCGCCCGTCGTCTGATGGTCGGCGAGCAGCAGGATCGGCTGACCCGACCCCGGCACCTGGATGGCGCCGGTGGCGATGCCGTCCGAGACGATGTTGTAGCCGTCGCGATGCTGGAGGCGCGGCCCGTCGAGCCGCAGCCCCATGCGGTCGGCGCTCTTTGAGACGGCGAATTCGGCGCCGAGCAGCGTCTCGATGGCGCCCTCGGTGAAGTGATCCTGCTGCGGCCCGAGAACGATTCGGATGATCCGGTCGAGCCCCGGATCCGGCGGTGATTTGAGGCGCAGCTCCGCCATCGCCTCCGCATCCTCGGCGAGCGGCAGGAGGTCGCCTTCGCGCAGCGCCCGCCCGGCGAAGCCGCCGAAGCCGCCGCGGACGAAGGTCGAGGCGCTGCCGAGACAGGGCTCGACGGCAATGCCGCCCGCCACCGCCAGGTAGCAGCAGGCGGCGGTGCCGAGCCGGCCGATGCGGAACCTGTCGCCGCGGCGCAGTTCGACGCTGCGCCAGCCGCCGAGCACGCGGCGCCGGTCTCCCAGCCGCTCGATCTCGGCATCGCCGCCGGCGAGGCCGACGAGAACGCGGTCGGCCGCGACTTCGAGGGTCGGGCCCTGATAGAGGATTTCGAGGGCGGCGGTGTTGTCGGGATTGCCGACGAGCCGGTTCGCCAGGCGAAAGCACTCGGCGTCGAGAGCGCCCGATACCGGCACGCCTGCCGCTTGGTAGCCGTAGCGGCCGAGATCCTGAACCGTCGTGTGGAGGCCGGGCGCCACGACTTTGAGCGCCCGCCTCATGCGGCGAGCCTTTCGTGGGGCACCTCGTAGTCGCCGCGCGTCACCGCCGCCGCCAGCTCGGCGAAGGCGGCCCGGTCGATCGGCTCGAACTGCACCGCATCGCCCGGCGCCAGAAGCGCCGGCTGCGGCCAGGCGTCGTCGAAAAGACGGATCGGCGTCGCGCCGATGAGATGCCACCCGCCCGGGCTCTCATGCGGATAGATCGCCGTCATGCTCGTCGCGATGGCGACCGAGCCCGGCGGGACGCGCAGGCGCGGATCGACGCGGCGCGGCAGCACCAGCGCCTCCGGCAGATCACCCATATAGGGATAACCCGGCAGGAAGCCGATCATATAGACGTGGTAGCGTCGGCCAGCATGGAGGCGGATGACCTCGTCGGGTGCGAGCCCCGTCCGCGCCGCCACCTCGGCGAGATCCGGGGCGAGTTCCCCTTCGTAGCAGACCGGCACGTGCCAGAGCCGCCGCGACGGCGCGCGCTCGGCCGCACCGGCAAGCAGGGTCTCCACCGCGGCGACGAGTTCGCTCGCTGCGATGCGCAGCGGATCGTAGTGAATCATGAGCGAGCGGAAGGTCGGCACCGTCTCGACCACGCCGGCAAGCTGCGCCCGGTCGACACGGGCGGCGAGGGCCAGCACCTGCTCGCTCACGGCCCGGTCGATCCGGTCGGAGAACTCGACCGCGATCGCGCTGTCTGCGCTCGGGAGAAACCTGACCCGCAAGCCCGGACCTCGATTCTGTGGACCACGGCGCGGCGGACGGAGGGCCGGTGGAGGGACCGACAAACCAGTTGCCGCGCCGAGCAGGACTATCTTATCATCGTCTGGAACTTAGTACCATATGGACGGCCCGGAAACCAGCGCGCGGAACAGGGGTTTGCGCGGGTTCGGCGCCGGCGGGAGGCGGGAAGGATGGCGCGGCAGGTCAATCTCAACGCGGATATGGGCGAGGGCTTCGGCGCCTGGAAGATCGGCAATGACGATGCCCTGCTCGACATCATCGGCTCGGCCAGCATCGCCTGCGGCTTCCATGCCGGCGACCCCAACGTCATGCACCATCTGGTGACGCGCGCCAAGGAGAAGGGCGTCAGCATCGGCGCCCATCCCGGCTTCAACG